>Ga0214544_1000459_pt1 | contig 74066 bp, 27 predicted proteins | sample CNSS3metaG_FD_160074 | JGI IMG/M metagenome (GOLD analysis project Ga0214544, IMG submission 160074) | Root nodule microbial communities from cowpea collected in UCLA plant growth center, Los Angeles, California, USA - CNSS3 | ecosystem: Host-associated > Plants > Roots > Nodule | place: USA... | reverse complement strand
CCCGACTACCCGATTGGGCCCGACTATTTGGACCTGTCCGTCCGGGTCGTCTGGCCCGTCTGGGTCGTTGGGCCCATTCGGGTCGTCCGGCCCGTTCGCGTCGTCGAGCCTGTTTGTGTTTTCGGGCCCGAAGACCCGGATGGGCCTGACGACCCAGACGGGCCCGACGACCCGAACAGACCCGAAGACCCGGACGGGCCCGATGACCCGAATGGGTCTGACGACCTACACGGGCCTTACGACCCGGATGGGCACGACGACAAGAACGGGCCGGACGACCCGAATGGACTAGACGATCCGGACGGACATGACAACTTGGACGACCCGGATGAGCCTGACGACCTACACGGGCCTTACGACCTGGATGGCACGATGACACGAACGAGCCCTACGACCCGGACGGGCCCTACGACCTAGACGGGCTCGACGTCCCGGATGGGCCCGACGACTCAGACGGGCCTGATTACCTTGACGTACCTGACGACCCAGACAGGCCCCACGACTCGAACGTGCCCGACTACCCGATTGGGCCCGACTATTTGGACCTGTCCGTCCGGGTCGTCTGGCCCGTCTGGGTCGTTGGGCCCATTCGGGTCGTCCGGCCCGTTCGCGTCGTCGAGCCTGTTTGTGTTTTCGGGCTCGTTCGGGTTGTCCGGCCTGTTCGGGTTGTCGAGCCCGTTCGGGTCATCGGGCCCGTCTGCGTCGTTCGGGTCGTCGGGCCCGTCTGGATCGTCCGAGTTGTCGGGTCCGTCCGGATCGTCGATCTCACCGAGTCATTCGGGCCTTAATGACACAAGTTTTAAGAAATTCAATTTAAATTTCATTTATTAAAAATGGATTCTGGATTTTAAACTTGATCTAAATATTTGGATTGGATTTAAATCTTGATCCAAATATTTGGATCTGGATTCTAAAAAAATCCAAACTACTTTTGCTAAAAAAATGGATTTGGGTCAAAAATCTAATCCAATTATTTGGATATAAAATGGATGTGGATTGGATCATTAAATATCCAATCCATGCCCACCCCTACTTACTGTGAGGTTCTTTGTCACTTGCTGAGAAGTGTTTGATCTATGTTGAGAGATTCATGGTCTCTGGTTTATGTTGGGAGGTCCTTGTGTTATTTGTTGAAAGGTACTGATCACTTGTTAAAGATTTTTAATCTTTGCTGAGAGATTCCTGATAACTTATTAAGAGATCTGATTAATTGCTGAGAGATTTTTAGTATCTATCTTAGATAATTTGTTGAGAAATCGTTATAAAGGTAAAAGGTGAAAGAGGTAAAAGTTATAAGTCTTCGTCTACCATCTAAGTACTATTTTCTATAATGAAGACGGACTAACTAAATGTTAAATGATGGAGTAAATTTGTTTCATAGGATAACTTCAGAGAAAAATGTTTCTTCAAAAATATTTTCAAGACATCGTCAAGACTCATCCACGCAACAAATTTGCTGTGACAAAATTAGAAGAAGATGTAGACACGCATACGATTTGTCACTTCCAAAATTTAAAATGTTGGCAGATGACATAACTGTTTGAACAAATGGCCTCAGAAGCTGGATGAGATACAATTGTTGAGAATGACAACCTAAACGATTGATGAATTAAGTAAATAAGAAATGGACCATGTCAAACTAAAAGTTAACGAAAGTTAACAACATATAACGAGTTTAGTTTGATTTGAGGAAAATTGAATACTCAAACTAGCTAAGTTTATACAATTTAGTCCAGCAAAAAGTTTAGACTTGATTTATTGAAAAAAAAAAAAATTGAAGTTTGACTTGTTTCTTCCATTGTAGTGCGCACTAGCTAGGCCACACAACACAAAATAGTTGCAATTGCATTCCTTAACTGAAACTAAAGCAAGAACCAAAAGTAAACTAAACTAAACCTGGTACCACAAAAGCATGCACAATTCAGGAACAGAGAAGGAGACGGTTTGGTTTTTCCAAGAAAGAAACGACAGAGACAACACATATTTAAGCACGCAAACCTATATGATCTACAAAACCCACGTGGCCAGGATCATCCCCACGTAGCAAATCCACAAGTTGCACAAATTGACACGTATCATTTTCTTGCGTAGCTGCATGAAACGAAAGGGTTTATATAAGGGTATCTGGATCATCAGCATATGCATCATAACTTAGAAAAAAAAAACACTGAAATGGCACCTCACGCTTCCAGAGTCAGAATCTCTTTTGCTGCTTTGATTGCTTCCCTGGTCCTTCCCTTGTTTTTCCCAGAATGTTGTTATTCTTCTTCTGTGCTCATTGCAAGAGCCTCAGCCCCAAAATCAGATGTTGATCTTTTAGAATTCCCTCTAAACTTAGAATACTTGGAGGCTGAGTTCTTCTTGTTTGGAGCTTTGGGTCATGGCTTGGATGTGATTGCTCCAAACCTGGCCGGGGGAGGACCTCCTCCCATTGGCGCCAAAGCTGCAAAACTCGACAACTTTACTAAGGATGTTATATTGCAGTTTGGTTTGCAAGAAGTTGGACACTTGAGGTTTTGTTTGTTCTATCTCTAACCACTCTCTGCAGTTACAATTACTTTTAAGCAAGAAATGAAAAATTGTGGACAACATGTTTGTTGTAGGGCCATAAAGAGCACAGTGAAGGGATTCCCCAGGCCTCAGCTGGATCTAAGTTCTTCATCTTTTGCCAAAGTAATGGATAATGCGGTTGGGAGAACCCTGGATCCAGCCTTTGATCCCTATGCTAATTCAATAAACTATCTTCTTGCTTCTTACGTTATTCCCTATGTTGGCCTCACTGGCTATGTCGGTGCCAATCCAAAGCTGCAAAATGCTACTTCCAGAAAGGTAAATTCTCAAACCCTGCACTGCTAAGAACAACAAATTTGAAATCATTCTCATTCTTGGTGCACGCACATGAATAGCTTGTGGCAGGGCTTCTAGGAGTGGAATCGGGACAAGATGCAGCTATAAGAGCATTTTTGTATGAACGAAAAACGCAATTGGTGCATCCCTATGGATTGAGCGTGGGAGAGTTCACAGATCGCATTTCAAGTCTTAGGAACAAGCTAGGAAAAGCTGGTTTGAAAGATGAGGGTCTTGTGGTGGCTAAAGTGGATGGTGCTGAGAAGGAAGTTACTGGGAACATTCTGGCTGGTGATAGAGACTCACTGGCATATTCAAGAACACCAGAGGAAATATTGAGGATAATATATGGAACAGGTGATGAACATGTTCATGGTGGCTTCTACCCTAAAGGAGCAAGTGGTCGCATAGCAAGAGCTTACTTGAAGCATTCCATCTAAAGCTTCAGCATCATTATCTGTTTACAAGTCGTGGCTTCAAAATCCAACTGTTGTGATTATTCTACTACAGTTAGCTAGTATAATAAGAATGCTACTTTGTACTTTGGTTACAGTTTATGAACAACTTATCTGTCTTTGTTAATACATATTTTATCAAAATAATGAGTATATTGTATCTTAAGGTATTAAGTCATTGTATGAAATGCAAGTAACCTCGGTTGTATTTTATTCACCAACTTATTATAATTTGGTTAATTCATATCGTGATTTTCATTTAAGATACTAAAAAATGATTTAATTAATTAAAAATTAAAATTAAAACAAATAAACATATATGCATTTGAAGTTTGGGTTTTAAGATATAGGAGATTAAAATCATAAATAATTAAGATAAGGAATTGTTTAGAAGGAGAAGAAATAACGAGAATGGGCACTCGGTTGTTACACGCTGATGTCTTTCTTTCTGAAAAGTATTGCCGTCCGCAGTTTGTTTAAATTTTAAGCATAAAAGTTAGATTATCCAAATATGAGAATAAACTTGAGTTTGATTTGGATTAGTTTCAATAAAATATCAGATCCAGTCCAATGAAAATTTGAATCTGAATAGATTATTTTATCTCTTTGGCTTGTTCGTCTCTTTCTATTTTAGCAATGCTATCTAAGTAAGTAGTTTGTACTGTTATGCCACTAAGTAATGTCAATATTTAGATCTTTTTACAAATTAAGTAACTAAAAAATTTCAAGCAATGGTATTGGATTTTTAGTTACTCAATGAGAAGATGTGATGCTAGTATCGGATACACGATACAATAATATATTTATTTTAAAAATATTATATTATTTTAAATATATATATATATATATATATATATATATATAATAATAATAATAATTGAAAATATCAAAATAATATACGTAATAATAATTGAAAATATCAAGATAATATATGTGATATATGAATATAATTATAATTGTCATCGTAACCAAATATATAATTATTACTGTATGAATCTAACTAAAATCACATAAAATATTATAAAAAAATAATCCAAACACTTTATCGATAAATATAAAATATTATAAAGTAAAATAATCCACTTTCCACGTGTCTAAATTATTGTTATCGATACATTTAAAATACCTGGTAGTTATTTTATATTCATTAGTGCAAATAAATAAATTGAAGTTCAAAATGAAGATTTATAAATTAAATTATAAGTAGTTTTCATTAATATTTTTATTGCCAATAATTTTACTTTTAAATTTAATTTCAAAAAATAATTAAAGAAAAAACTACTAATGACTGATAAATATGGGGAAATTCATATTATGATATTTATTTGAACACATTAATAAACAGATAATTAAGATATTCATGATTAGTATTTTAGTATTATTGCAGCGGATTTTATAGATGAATACAAATCACATCCTCACATCACATTATATAACTGAAGTGAAATTACTTTTGAAAACAGGATTCAAAAGCACATTTGAGCTAAACTAAATAAAAGCAGATTCTTATGGATTTGCATTAAGCCAAGTTAAACCCAGATTCGAGCTTCAAAACGTGAATTCGAGCTTTAAAACATCAAACCAAACACGTTATTAGTTAACCATCTTACCAACTTTAATCCATTATCGGAAACAATAACTAAACAAATCAGATACATATTCACTTTTGACACGGTTTATTTTATTCTATACTCCAAATGGAATTCTATATCCAAACTAAGATCATCAAGATTTAAACTTTTAAACAGACCCTAATCACTACTATTTATACCAATCAATAAGATTTAGTTGATGATCATTTTGCAGTTTGTTGAACAAGAATGCAGTCAAATTTGACACGAGAACACTAATACTCAAATCATTTCCCAAATGATGTTACCATCCTATATTCAGATGCATAACGTTTATAACTGCTCTACGTACATTTCTATGGAATCAAAGGAAGAAAAGAAGGAAGAACAAAAGATAACACCTACTTATCTACCAATGTTCTCAGCCCTCAACTCTCTTATTTCTTCTGCTTGTCTAACATTTGCAGATGTCTCATTTCTTGAATCCATGTCATCATCGTCATCATCATCTACGTATATAATACCATCATCATCATCATCAAGCTCATCTTCACCATCCCAATCATCTTCATACTCATCAAATTCTTCATCGTCGTTATCATCTGCATTTGCACGCAGAGTGTGAAACTCCGGAGGAGGAGGGCAATCTTCAGTGATTGCCTCGTCCCTCTTTATCACAAGATGCCGAATAACTCTTTCATCTTGGTCCAACAAAGTCTTCAAGTCGTTGATGTATTTTGCATCCAACTCGAAGTTCATCAACATGTAGTGTGCTTTATTAGCTTTCTTTATTTTGTAAGCTAACCTTCTCATACCCCAATCATTCAGCCTCCAAATCTGACCCTTCTTCTCCCTCATAAATTCTGTCAATGTTAGCCAATAATTAGAAAAAAGTAGCAGAACATCTTTTTGTTTTCATCTGCAGATACATACTAAGTGCAAAACTTTTGCTTAGCCATTTTTTTCCTACTGAATGAATTAAGAACAGAAGTATTGAAACCCCTCATGAAATTTCCAGAGAGGGCATTAGAGACTATATTACCAGCTATGAGCCTATGACTTGTTAACTTTTGGCAAAGGTAGAATAAAAAATACAATTAGAGTTAATTCGATAATAAGGGCAGTAAGAAAACAACAAGCCAATCATAAAGGTCTCCACAGAAATGGTAAACTATTGAACTCATTCCACATGGCATCAGGGAATATGAACAGTTAAAAAATGATACAGAGAATTATACGATGAAGGTTACCCTGAATTTTCTCGTTGACAGCTGCTACCTCATCTTCATGCTTCTCATGAATTAAGTACATGACCTCATAGTGCCGCACTGCAGAGGTAAGAAAGCAGTGTGGTGTGAGACAGAGCAGTTGAAATATAGGTAAAGATTAGCAAGATTTGATCATATGACCTTCAGGAAACAAGACAACAACCTTACTGCTGCATGGAAATTGATTGTAACTAAACTATAAAAAATTGTGAGCAAACATCTATAAGTTCAGCGCAAAAGTTTGACAAAAGAGATTTAGATAAAAGCTAAGAAGATTGAGATACAATAGTTGCTCAGGGCAACTCAAGTTGTGTGCAGGTTGAGAACATTAACATCATTGGCCTTGATGGTTTCAGTTGAGAATGGTTCACAAACAACTAAAATAATTAAACAATGAAAATAATTACGAAAGACATGTAACAAAGTTTCCACTTCAATAAAAATGTCTTCTCTGACCGAAAGGAAAAAGAATCTACGTACATATTTCAGCATTCATATCACTTTCCAGCTCAAGCATCAGCGTCTCGAAGAGTTCTCCTGTGAATCAAAATTAAAAACTATCAAAAGGAATAATCTCAGCTCTGAAATCCCCAACAGTTTTAGCCTAACAACACAGATGCAAGTAACTAGCCCTAAGAGTGTTGGACAGATTAAACAGATTGAACATGACTACTCACTTTCCTCGGCATCTTCAAACTCCGGGAGAAGCTTCCCTTCTTCCTCAACTGATCTCTGAAAATCGCAATTCAAAAAATAAAAAAGAAACTTCATCTCCATCTCATAAAGAATAAACAAAGTTAACTTAACTAAATTCCACAGACTATGACGCAATAACTAGTGTCATATAACATCAAAATTTTCTAGACTGTTAGGAACACTCCCTTCAAACAAACAGAGAATTTATGGTGAACGAGTCTTCAAAAGGGTGTCTTGCCCTAAAAATCAAACTGATGAAAAATTGAACCAACCCATAAAATCATATTAAACCGAGAGGGGGAAGAGAAAAGAAAATGGAGGGTTAGGTAAAAAAAACGACCTTTTTAAGTAAGACAGCTTCGGGGAAGAAACCTGTGGCCTCGTCAGGTTGGGGTACGGAACTATGGGTATCGTCTTTTTTGTCTTTCTTGCGGGCACTCACAATCAGTGATGCTGATTTTCTGGGCTTATTGTGAATAGAAAATGGAAGCAAAGAAGAAGAAGTAGGATACCCATTTGCGAATATGAGGCATGGGTTGTGGTTGAAATTGAAGCTAACGCAGTTGGTTGTGGTCATGATGGTTTTTGAAAGCTGAGGGAGGGGATAAGAAGCTGCAAGAGAAAAACCCTGAAGCAGTGACTTTGCTTCCATGGAGAGAGAGGAGTGAATTAGACACACTTCAAGGCTTCAAGTGACTTGTTACAAATTACAATGCTATATACCGAGTGGGGTTCCTTTTGTTTTGGACACATAATCCATATCTGTATGATTATTTTATTTTATGAATTATGAGTTTAATCACAGTTCAACGAAATTTATCAATCGTAGGTTTAGGGTACATGTTTTCAAAAGCCGACGAAAAATTAGTCTAAGCTTTTACTATAATTAAAACGAGTGTCAGAATTAGTTTTAAATGTAGATTTAACTAAAATATGTTTTTGTTGTGTTTTTAGGAAATTTAATGGAATAGGGTTTTAAGTTTTAATTTTCTTAATGAAAATAATATATTAATTGTCATTTCTACCTTTTTTTTTTCTTTATTATTTACAACAATTAATTCTAGTAAATCTACAAGTGGCATACTTTTCTCAGAGGAGAAATTGCAAATTAGCTTATAGCTTTTATTTGAAAGAATTTGTTTTACATAAATATAAAACTATGCCGAGTAACATGATACAACTATCTACCAAATTTTTCGTTTTGTTAAAATTATTCTCCAGCAGAGCTTGGCAATTGATATTGTAGAAACTAATTTATGTCATAAATTATTTAAAAGATTAAAATAGCACAAGCGATATCTTTTATGAATTAAATCATATATTTACTTCTGGTGGAAAATAGCTGTAGTTAACAAAAAAAAAAAAAGTAAACATTTTGTCCAAAGAATATGATGTTAAAAAAGTAAACATTTGGGTATTGTAAAACAAGAAAAAAAATAAGTTTAATCAACTAAATTAGAAATCGATTTTGTCCGAAGTCAATCGGAGAGACTTTTAATTTAGGTCAAATTGTTTGGATCAAAATATATAAACAAAATATCATAAAAGAATTAGCTTGTCTACCAATTAGGACAAGTCTACATTCATGTATACAAGGTTCTCATTATGATGCACTTCAGGCAAATTTTTAAAATGTAATTTTCTTAAGTTAGTTCTATAGTATGGCGAAATAAAAGCGTTGCAGTTATTTAATTGTCTGCTAAAGAAAAGACGTTTCAATTCAAATGGCTTTTCTTAAATAACATGTAAAATAACAATTTCCTTATCTGTTTTTAATACATAATTACCGTAACACAGAAGAATTATACAATCTCTCTGCAGAAACAGCTATTTGGAGTTAAATTGATGATGATACAAAACGCATGTAGCCATTCATATCTTTGAAAAAATTCAATGCATGCAAATGACAGTAATTTATAATTTAATTAAATATTGAATTCACTGGCAAGAAATCCATAGTTGTGTATGTATACGCTAATGCTGTGGCTGTTGAGAATTTCCTATGGATACAATTTGTTGTTTTAGGTATACCATTAAAGTGTTCCTTCGGCTGAGATGGATCATGATTGACGAAGGACATTTTCTAATTACTTAGAAGACCCAGCTTGATCCTTGCAATTAAGAAAATCATGGGCAGGAGAATCATTGGTACAGGGCTGTATTAAAAAGGCTAAAAGATTACCAAAAAATTTATTGGACAACAAAATCTACACTTTTGAGAAAAACAACGCTGTACAATGTGGCTCCAACTCAATTTTTGGGGCTTCATTTAACAGATAGCGGCTTTGAAACTTACATGCTTTTCAAGCCTTGGTAGGGCTCAAGGCAATACTGCCATAATAAGATATAACATTATCTGGTTATCACCATTGCTTTTTTCCCTTTTTCTTTCTCTTGCTGCTGCTACTGCCACTCGCACTAGCACCACCACCACTACTACTAGGACTTTTCATCCCATTTCCAGATTTGGGTGATGGAGTCTCTGTTGCAGTACCACTAAAATTGTCAAACACACCTGCCTGGACTGCATTTTGTAACCATTCAAAGAATTCTTCCTCAGTCATGGTTTCTTCCATATTAGGTGTTGGCATCCGCCCACCTCTTTGACCTGAACTAGTTCCCTTGCCAGAATTATTCTTGGACATTAAACTGGTGTTAACATGGAAACTTGGTTTATGAGTGTTCGCTGGACATCTCATGCCCTGCAAGAAATTTGTTCATCAGCAATGCCTTGTGAATCTAATCTAATCTCCTCATAAATCTCAATGAGTAAGTTATGCAGCATGAACATGTGAAATTGTTAACAACCAGACAAGACAGAGATGACGTATCTAGCATACGGAAACTATAGAAATGTCCATGTCACTATTTTACATTTCATTGCTAGAGAAAACAGTTTTTTATCAATTCCTCCTTCAATTACCTGACAGATATACCATTCGGTGGCGTCGTATATCCTGCTACCAGCACACACATACGCTGAAGGAGCATCCACCTAAAGTAAAAACAATTCAAAGCATTAAGCAAAAATGTATTCTGGCTGCATCTCAGATAACCATGAATTGGCTCAAGATAAAATTTGAACTACATGTTTCAAAGTGTTCTCCAATGAGATTTTCAAAACAATACAATGATTCTTACCTTCTGCAATAAGCCAAAAAGAAATGGTTGGGAAGATTGTTCAACCCATCCATCCCCATCCTTAGCTTGATGAAAATCTTGGCAATCCTTTAAAACAAAAGACCCCACCTTAAAACACTGCTATCATATGTGTGAAAAATACTCTGTAGGGAAAATACGCAGATAACAATATTGGCAAATATTGTGCAATTTACTGATATATGAAGCCAATTGTCCGTTAAGAAAGCTGGGCTTGATTGAGAACAAAAAAGATTAAGAAGAAACCTGGCACCATCTTGCCCGAGACTTTTGTTTCTTGGTGTGTATCCAGAGATGAAAACCACCACACCTTTTACAGGCTATTCGCCTTGAATCACCAAATGGGTCCTTGCCATCGGAATCAGACCGTGCAAATCCTGAAGGAAATAATCCATGCCTACCATTCTGACAAATTAGTTGCATTCAACAGCAAGAGTTAGACAAGAGTATAATTAAATCAAAAGCTAAATTGCAAGGTTCTCTAAATGGCCTACATAGTAAAAGCATGTCTAGAGAAAAAGAAAAACAGCTAACTGCACCTTCCATATACAGAACAATAAATGCATGAGTAAAAGTCAGATGCATATCCAAAAAAGTTATGTACAAATATTCTAAAATTAGTCAATACAATTGCATTGTTTGGAATGCTAGTATCTTAACTTGATCTATGCTATGAGGAGAGGTTAAGTAAATTCAAGAGTAATGGTGAGAAAATTATTATCTACCTACCTGCCTACCTACATATACATACACACAGACATATATACACCAGAGTAGAAAAACTTCACTAATTTGTTACCATTCACAAACAACAACATTCATCCTTAGTTTTCTATGGATCTTATCCCAAATACTAATGAATATTAATCTTGATCACAATGTGACAATATTATTACGATTCCATGACCCATAATGTTCCCTTCCCACTTCCGAAATACTAAAATTGATAGAAAACAAATGCTTAAATCATACCTTATTAGAAGCATCATGAAATCTACGAAATACACTCAATAGCTCCTCTCTCCTTAGTTCATCATCATAAGCTTTTCGCTTCAAGGAATCCATTAGAATCTGGAAATCGTTACAACCATATAGTATTAGGGAAGAATTATCACTTGGTTTTCAGGATGAGAAAAAAAAACTTAAAACTCACCTCATAAGCATTTTGAAGTTTCTTAAATGCTTCAGCAGCCTTTTCATTACCCATATTTTTGTCAGGATGTACCAACATTGCCTGATAATCAGTGAAAAGAGAGGTTATTTAGAGAATTATCAGGCACAAGAAATAATTGTATGAAGCGTCAAAATCTTAGAAAGAAGCGTCAAAAATAAAGAATGGCTGCAAGTATTTATATTATGGAATGACACTAACCTTTTTCCTATATTCCCGCTTTAGTATTGAAACATCGATATTTTCATACCGCGTCAAGCCCAGTGCAGCATAGTGATCAGAGCAGTTCAACAAACGGACTACTTCATCTTCAGAAGTTACATCAGAATCAACCCCACTAGTTGAAGGGATCCCAGCACTGCGATCTGCCGATGGTCCCGGTCCATTTTCAGAGGAAGAAGCATGTGTTGATCCATCACTGAATCCAGGTTGACCATACATTCCAGTTCTTTGTTCAAAAGGATTGGATCTACTCTGTTGATCTATGTTTTTCTTGAGGAAGTATATCAGAACATCACTAGAGATAAAAGCTAAATTAAAAGCCACCAGCAAACCAAGCCATCCAACATACAGCCATGCACAATAGACAGAGTACACTGTGGTGATAAGTAGTGCCACCCGTTCATGACTAAACATAAATGCCAATCCTGAATTCGAATAAATTTAAAAATTTAGTAAGTCTGGAAAGAAAATACATCAATCAGCATAAATATATATTGTATATACATACATAAGGCTGTATAACATGCATATCCAACTATATAGAAAGAATGCCACAAAAACAAACACTATGTTCAAATGTAAACAGAAGGGCAAACATATCACCTCCTAGGATGATGAAAAATACCGTTGTCCAAAAGCTACCGTAAAACCACAAGATAACAACTCCAATGATTGCAACAACCAAAATTGCAAGCATAAGCCCAAGAAAAAATCCAATCAAAGCAGCCAGGCCCTAATCAATTACAAAAGCTAGTTAGTATAGTAAGAGAAGAAAAATACAAAAACCCAATTGAGAACACAAATAGAAAGAACAAATGCACAAAACATCCCAAACACAAATGTAAGAAAATATATCTAGAACTAAAGAGTAACATGTTCCCTAAATTCATCCAAATTATCATGTTTGTTACATGTGGAGTTCAAAAGTCAAATAGTTACAAGACGGTGCAACCCAAGCTGATTCAACTGTGCAAAAAACTGAAACAAATTGCACAATAGATTTTGTAATTTTTTATGCACACTCCCAGCCCACACGTTTCTCTATTAATTGGACAAAGCAAAACATTTTCTTCCCTCTCGCTGAATTATCACTACCATATCTTACCTAAAATTGCAACAAGCATCTTAAGACAGTAAACAAAAAATCAAAAGAAATGCATATATAATGAAATAAGATGCAAGTCTACAGAAAGAGAGATAGATTCTCAATCTATCTGTTCAATGAACATTCTTTCATCTCACTGTTCTTTCCTAGAGTAATTAAATTCAATGGTAGGAAATTAACCAACAGAAAATACTACAATACTGATAGTGCATCTACACAAGCAGTGTGTGAGTGTCTTCGAAAAAACTAATAAAATAAAATTAATTAATTATAATAGCTAACACAACCTTCAATCATTAAGATTATTTTCATCAGAATAATTCGATAATAAAAACAATGACAAGTGAGACAAGGCTTACCACGACAGCAAGAAACTTGAGCACCCCTATCATACTAATCACAGAAAATATGCTACACCATATAACAGAGAAGAAGGACGTTGTACCCATTCGTACAAATGAATCAATACCCCGAAGTGCACAATCCAACCAAAATACTGATAATAGGAGCACTACATTTCCAAAATGCATGAGCCACTTCAGAATAACAGGATATGCCTGCACAACTTTCGTTCTGGAATCATGATAGGCTTTAAACATGATGGTTCTAAGAGATACAAACAATGGAGTCTGCCTGGTTAGCCACTCTGAAATTGCTGTGAACATGGAAAACAGTGAAAACCTTAATCTTCTAATCATCACATTATCGGCAATGTCTAATTTATCCACCACACTTTTCAGGTGCAAACTATCCAGTATACTGCTCAATCTACTATTTATACTCTGAAGACCTTGATCACTTCTAGGTAAAGTCCCATTTTCTTCTTGTACTGAAGCTTCAGAATTCAAACGGTCATCCCCAGAATCTCTCTCAAAGGGCAAGGACTCCTCCAGGTCAGGCTTTCCAGCCATCCCTTGCTTCTCTTTCCGAGAATTATTGTCAGACTTTTGCTCGTTGTTAAAGTCATCACCAGAAGAACTTGCATCGCATGCAGTCCGCGCAACACCGGTATCACCGTCAGCGAGGTCCTCTCTTGGGAAAACCTTCACCGGCCCTCCTTTACCATGGCCTTTCATTCCCGGAAGGACACTACCAGAAACCCCTTTTTTGTGATTCAATCCTTGACGGTCCACTCCATTCTTCTGCTGATTACCCTTCCGAGCCATGTAGCTATGAAAACTTTTAGGAAACTACTCCAAAGAAAGGCTCCAACTCATACCATTTCAAACTCCACTAGCACTAAGACCTGATTAACACGGGAAAAGGATAGATTAAACCCAAAATCACCGTGCCGCAATCAACCACACATTAAGACCAAATAGTAAGTAGTTCCACACAAAAAATTGACATCCAACATCACATGTGCACAATAAACCCTAAAATCACAGAATAGATAAAATCCCGTACACCACGTGAAGAAATTAAAATTAGGAAATGATTAGGGTTCGAGATAAGGAAGTAAAACAATAATCGAGTGATCACACAGAAGAAACCGAAACAGGTGAAAGCCAGAGATCATGCGAAGAACGTGTACCTCCAACTACGCTGCGCTACCATTAGAGAACATGGAGAGAACGAGCATCAAAAACCCTAAACGCAGAAGGATCGTGTGAGTGTGTGTGTGTGGGTGTGACAGAGAGAAAGAGAGTTCTGTGTGAGAGAGAATCAGAGTTGCGAAGGGAATTAGAGAGAAAAAGAGAGAGATAATAACAATTTGTGCATTTTGTTTCTTGACGGAGGACTGGCTAATGTGTCATCCACTCACTACTCGCATTTTCAACGCAAACCACTTTAATGCAAACGGAGTTACCATGTCACCAACCAAACACACCTTAATTCACGTGTTCCCCTACCTTCTCATGCTAATTAATGTGATTATGAAAAAAGTTTGAGTCCATTATCAGTAATTAGCATATCACATTATTTTTACATTATTGTTTTTTCAAAAAAATATCAAACTTTATCTGTCCTAATCTACTCCAAAATGAGGTGGATGTTTAATTTTTCTTTCTTAATTAGTGTTCTTTAACAAATATGGTGTTAAATTATATTGAAATTATTTGAGGCATATTTGCCTTACTTAGAAAAAATAGGTTATACCGGAAAGATAAATTTACACTCATCCAAACATAAATTACTGTAATAAGTTTGTTTCTTCAAAACCCAATTTTATGTCAGGATGGTTTTATAAAAGAAAATATAAATGATTTTTTTTCCTTCTACATTTTTCTTTTGCTTTAAACTGTCATAAATTATATGATTTATTTCGTTTTATAGTTAGGCTTAAATAATTTGTTATCCCGTAAAATATTATTTTGGTTTTTATTTTTTATTTATTTTTAGATATCAGTGTATTAGATTAAGTTAAATTTATTCTAAAACTTTTAACCTAAACCAAATTAAATTGGTTTAATTGGATTGAGTTAAATTCGAGTTTCCTATTTTTTTTTTTAGTATTGAAATGGATTGGGTTATCAATTTAGTAAATTAAAAATATATTGTAACATCTGTAACTTTAAAATTAAAAAAAAAAAAACTTAAAATAAATATTTTTCAACGTTTATTTATTCTTACTAGTCAATAAATTACTTATAACGCACAAAAGGTCATCCTCAAAATTGTGAAAAGTCAAAACAATAATAAGAATTTCGTTACAACTCAATGGATGGGTGTAAAGGGAAATTTCATCAGAATCTCTTCGGGGAAAATTAACATTTACTCTTAACATGTGATATGAAAAATTATTCATCGTATTCATAAACTATAATTCACATGATAAAACGACTAACTTTTACCCTAAAATTGTTAGATGTTTAATATTGGTATTATATATTAATATATTAATTATGTACGTAGTCTATTGGTTTAAATTTTATCAATATATTATTTAAGTCGATTTCAATTAAGTACACTTGAGAAAATTTAACCGATCCAATAATGCAACTCAATTCTCACATTATGTAATTAAATTAAGATGAATATAAAACCCATAAATAACTCATTCTACTGATCTATTTTTCTTTTATTCCTTATGATTTATTTATTTAATTGTAATTCTAAATAATAGATTATCACGACTGATAATAGATTATTATAGCGAGAAAAATGTTTTCATTAAAGTTTATGTGATAATTGATTATCACTTTTGATAATCAATTACCAACAAGAGTTTGTGATTTGATTCTTCAGTTTCTTGTCTTAATTTCGAAAAAGGTTTCTATAAATAAAGTGTCATACCGTCAATTGAAAAAATAGAAGTTAAAAAAGTTAGAGTATTTAAGAAGTCTATGTGGAAGGCTTTGAAAAATCTAGCGTGGGTAGAGTGATAGGTTATTGTGTGATTGAATGTTGGTGTTGTTGTTATGAGAAGTTGTCTATTCTTTGTGCGATTCAAATGAGGTGTTCATTCCATGTGGATTTTAAGGAATATATCTTTTATCTCTTCTTGATTTAAAATAGGTGTTTTCTATCATAAATTATTTGTAATCATTATTTTTTTAGTGTTTGAGTTAATCACTCCTCATAAAGATTAATAATTGGATGTACCATTTTTTTTATCTGACCCAGTATAAAATACCTTATACAATTTTCTCTTCCCTACTCTGTTTATTTTATTATTATTATTTAAATAAAGGAAAGGATTTTAATTAAACTTTGAATTAAAAGGGAAAACTTAAAAAAAAATTATTAATAAAACAATTCAATCCCCTATTGCTTTTTGTCCAAACGTGAATATATCAGTGCACAATTTTAACAAATTTGGCCTAAACTTAGGCCAACTTCACCCAATTTGAACTATAATTCGTTTCGAGTTGAGTTTGAGTTAACTTGACTTAGATTTGGTCTTTCTTGTGACAGGCCTAAAATTGGTCTTAATTAGAATAGGCCTGACATGGTCTTGATTAGGTTAGACATGACTTGTCTTTGAGCTAGAGTCAATCTGATCTTAATAAAATTAGGTCCAACTTAAATCTAATTCAATTTGACTGGACATGAATAGACAGACTCGAAAGAATATGGATTTTCCCTAAATTGAGTGAATGTAGACTCACTTTGACTTTGCTTGAACTAGCCATCGACTTACTTAACATAATTTGGACTCAAATCACTCTTATTCAAATCGAGTCATTTCGACATTGCATGAGCTTGACCAAACATACCTTACTTGGGTTTAACCTAATCTAACATTTCATAACTTGAAATATATTAACGTACCTTGATTTTTTTTATCTTCAAAATCTAAAATTATTCATTTTATATCCAATTAAATGGATTGAATTTAAAATTCTAAAATATAAATATAAATTTAAAATAAATTCATTTGCATGTATTTAGATAATCATGGACATAATTTCATAATTTAGATTTTTCTTCTCACCCTTAAATATATCTTAAACAACTTGAGTAGAAAATTACAAATCCCATCTTTTACTATTGTGTGCACCTTCTTTATTTCATTTATTGGTTTTGGTACTCTTATTTTTGTGTCCCTATAATTTTAGTTTCTTTCGTTTTGGTTCCACAACAGTTTCGGGTTGTTTTTGATAGCAGAGAAAAAAAAACGACAAATAAAAAACCCCTTACTTAATTGGGACAAGAAAAGTCGTTCAAAACTTAAATTTTTATGCTCTAGATTTCATTAAAGTCATGAAAGAAAAGTATTTAATTTGTGTTTTGGTAGGTAAAAGTTTTTTTCTTTTAAATGAAAAAGTGTTACCTTTGGTTATTATTTAGTTTTAACTAGTTTTATAATTTGTGTCTTGATAGATGTATTTATATATGAGAAATGATAGGTTGACACCTACATTTTACCACTTTTTTTACCACCTTATGTGACATCACTGTGTGACTTTCTATGTTTCATTTTTAATTAATTTTTATACTTTTGCACTGGCACTGGAGATTGAAAGTATATCCCGCGCGTGGGTACATTTTGGTCTCATTTTCACCTACCAAGCCTCCCACCATTTTCACCTCATTTTTTCACACTCCATTTACCTCAAATTTTCATACTCCATTCGCTCATTCTCTCTGTTTGGTTTGTTCCTTTTCACCCACCAAGCCTCCACCCATGAGAGGAAGAAGCAATTTCATTTTGGCAGTGGCTCTCCTTTCATGGCAAAACTAGGTCTTCCATTTTCGTTTCCTATTTTCACCCAAATATTTTTTTTTCTTCGTTCCTTTCCACCCACGAAGCCTACTACCAAAATGAAATTGCTTCTTCCTCCCGTGGGTGGAGGCTTGGTGGGTGAAAAGGAACAAACCAAACAGAGAGAATGAGCAAATGGAGTATGAAAAATTGAGGTGAACGGAGTGTGAAAAAATGAGGTGAAAATGGTGGGAGGCTTGGTAGGTGAAAATGAGACCAAAATGTACCCATGCGCGGGATATATTTTCAATCTCCGGTGCCAAGGTAAAAGTATAAAAATTAATTAAAAATGAAACATAGAATGTCACACAATGATGTCAGATAAGGTGGTAAAAAAAGTGATAAAATATGAATGTTAACCTATCATTTCTCTTTATATATATATAACTTTATATATATAACGAAGGGAGTTCCTTCGACTCATTCTCATGTCTCCGCTGTAATACGACCAAGCATTCTGAGGCAGGGACTGTTGTCTCCTTGTACCTTAGTTTTGAGGTAGTAGGAACGGCTTTTGTTAGACAACCTAGTTTGTTGTCTTTTTTTCTTCCTCCATTTGGTTACTATTTGTTTTCCCAAACATAAAAAGCATAATTTTGAATGTTATTATATTTTAATCTATATAAAAGTATTGAATATATACATTTTTTTTGTACATTTTATTTTAATTTCTAATATAATTTTAGTAAAAGAACATTTAAAAATGCGCAAACAAAACAATCCATAAACAATACACGACTGTATAACAAAAATCAATTATAGTCCGGCATCATATTCTCAAGTCCAACCGATTATGTAACTAAAATATACTAGAATACAATTTACGTGACATTGATTATACTATCTATAACAATAACATGATTGTTTATAATATAAATAGAATGAAGTAAATGTAGATATAATCAATGCTTTCGAAACAAACAATTTAGTTTATAACTAATAGATGTAGCATTCAAAAGCATGGACTATCAACTCTACATAGCAGGAAGGATGTTTGATCACCTTTTCTCAAATCTCCTATGAATTCACACCTTCCAAACAACCTCTAGAGGAGATTAGAGTTTGAAATATATAGCAAAACCATCCTAAATACATGAGATCCATGGCCACTAAAAGTGTTTCATGCTTGTCACATAATAGTGATAGTTTGGACTAAAGAAGTTAGATAGATACTACAACCAGCAAGTGTTATCAATGAGCATGAATTTGCACAGTGATAATAAACTGATGCTTGAGTGCTGAGTCACTGGTTATAGTGTTTTATTCACAGCACATGTGTTTTTATATAGCAAGAATGCTAAATTCATCTATGTAAAATTGAGGGAAGTTTATAGGAGAGAACTCCAATAATTTCGTTTATGCAAAAAAGAAACTAATTTCAGTTCTCCCCTAGTTTTCTGTCCTGAAAGGAAATGGAGATGCTCTACTAAACAGGCTCATAAGCAATCCTAAGCAATCCTAATCAGTGTGTATCCACCGCATCAAACACATAAAAATGACTAACAATTACCATCTCTACAATATTTAGTTGATAGAGATATAAATCTCACCTGTTCTGTGATAGGACTTTCATGGCAAAGTAATAATTTTAAAATAAAGTACATCAGAAAATACAATATCTTCAGCAAAGAAAAATTGGCTAAATGAGTATCAATCTATGTACAAAGGCTATTTATTGAAGCCACACCTCACATACAAGAGACAGCACTGAAACAATATAATGGAGCATCCATGGAAAACCCAACACCACAATTTTAACATAACCTACCAGAAACAAATGATATCTAAAGCAAATAACAAAGGCTTAAATGAATATAAAACACTTGTAACTAAAAATTTATGTACAAAAGTTATTTGGTGAAATCACCATAACTCAGTTGCATGAGAACATAGTGCTGCGATATGCATGAGCAGAAAACCATAATGGAAGTGTTGAGCTATACTTGACAGAGTACATTTCTTTCCAAACTTGACTCTTGCAATGATACACCAAAATCTGCTTATGAGTCGCCAAAAAAACATATTCACCTGTCTGACTGATCGGGAAAATGCCTGGCACCATTCCTCTGATACACCTCAGACTCACCTTATCCACCATACACCATTCATCCTTCCAGTAATCTTTAAGCACCCATATATTCATCCATGCTTCGGAAATTTTAATAACAGACAAGCACCCATCAAAGTCTAAGAGATAAATCCTATAACCATTTCCATAAATCAAGTCATACGGTAGCTCCATCTTCCTCCAAACGTCACAACTTAAATCAAGCACAAGTATATAAGTAGAGCTAACTGTCAACCAGTGCAGAGCATTATTGACAAAAACAACCTGGTTCTTGTTCATGTGAGTGAAATGGTCATCTTGTAATGAGACAAACTTCCTCCACTTGTTCAACTCAGAATCAAACACCAAACATATAAAACTCCCATCTGGTCTATGACCAAAAGTGCGATGGTAACCCGCTAGAACAACATTGAACTTCTGAAAAGAAGCATCACAAGCCAAGCCAACCAAGGTAGCCTCTCCATCCGGATAAAACCGAGTCACAGGCCTTTCCCTACTCTTGGGAAGCAACCGGTACTCGCGAGTGACCGGATTGCAGACATAGAAGACACCCTTATCAGGAATACTAGAGCAACACAGCAAGCCATTACAAGATGCTCGAACCTTAACTCTATCATTCAAGAAACTCAGTGAAAATTCAGACACACCTCTTAAATTATCAACACATATTAAGCTAGATTTGGACCCGTACGAATCAGAAACCTCGACCAGAATCATGGGGTTCTTCCTAGAAACCTCATTGTAGAGTTGAACAAAATACTTATCCAATGACAACCTATTCCACAGTTTGCACACGGTTTTGAACCTGAAAAGGGACTTCACAGGCAACCTTGCCAGAATCTGAATGACCACCTCATCCGGGAAAATCCCATCTCCTCGCATAATATCCATAACGGAGAACCTCAAATACGAAATCAGAACATGAATAGCAGATTTTTTTTTTACACGAAATAAACGCCCGAGTACCCAAAAGAACAAAGTTAAAAATTCGATCTTTTCTTACCGGAACAAAATTCGGGGTATCCGATGAAGCGCCAGTTGACGGAGCGGGTACAAAAAGGATTCAACTTTGGGGCGGTGGTGGGTTTGCGATGGTTGGAGAATGGGAAAGCGAACAATGGGTCTTCAAATTCCGTTTACGTTTGACAAAATAATGGGGGATATGTCGTCATTATCGCCACACACGCAAGATTGAATATATAATATGGCTAAGCGTTTACCCGAAAACGTTTAGAACTTAATGATTGGAATGAGAAGGAACATGACATATGAACTTGATCGCACAACGAGAATAGAGGGAGAGAAGAGAGAAGAAAAGAGAAGGGGATCGAATTGAAGGAACTTGTGAAGAATGAGAAGTAGACATAAATGAGTAAACTTGGGAGATGAATGCAGAATGAAGCCCGAAAGAGGGTTTTATTTTGTTCAGTTCATCTGGCAAGTAACTCCTTTAAGAACTTGATGTATTCTGTCAAATATTTTTTTTTTTAATTATATAATTAATAAAAAAATTATTGTTCATTATGACGCTTTTCTAAAATTTAACAATATAAATATTTTATCAATTAAGGAATAATCTAACTTCTTAAAAATTAACTTTTAACTGAATCACACTACTTAAAATAATCAATTTTGACTTTAACTTTTAACTTAATTGATACTATTTTAGTGGCGAGGTAGTTTTTTAAAAGTTTCTTATAATTGAATTCTATGACTTAAAGTATTCCTCCTGTTAATATACATTTTATTTTCTTTAAAGAATATGAGATGTTTAATTACAATTTGTGATCATAAGATAATTGGAATGAGTTTGTTTAATTTGATTAAAAAGTTTATTTATTGCATATAATAATATGAATGAATGGTAGAAATATACATGTATCATACGTTTTTCTTATCATCTATTGCAAATCGGTAGTGGAACTTCAACAAAAATTACAAAAATTTTAGGGAGCCAAATTATATTTGTTATATATATATTTTTTTTAATTAAAAAAATCATTTTTTTATATCATTTTCTATATTCAAAATAAGCACTCATGATAACAGAATCCAAAGACTATGACAATAATATATATCAAAGAGTAACATAAAATTTATCATCAACAATAATATATTAAAAACAAAATACCTTTAGTCAGAGTGTTTCTCTATGTTCTTTGAATGACTTAAAATCTTCAATAATTAAATCAGAAGTGAAACTAGTTGCAATATCACTTTCTATGAAAATCAACTCAATTACATGTAACGATGAAAATATTTAATTCAGGTCGTCCGCTTCGTTTTTTACTAAAAAGATAGCATGGTAATCAATATGCAACATATTTTAATGGCAAATACTCTAACCATGAAGAAAATAAGTTAAACCATGTATATTGAAGTCTTATTGGAAGATCATTTTTACCAAACAACGAATAATTTTCTAGATGCATTTGATATGGACCCATTTTAGATAAGTCTTTCGTACCTCATCAATTTGATTTTGTGGGTGTTGCCAAATTTGAATACGCTGCTTTTTTGGATCACGTTCTAAAGCATTCTCAAATTCATTATATGTAATTTAGGAACCTTATAGATTTGTTTTTCATTTTCTTCAATTTTTGGATTCTCATGAAGTTTCACAATTTTATATGATGTAGATGCATTTTTTTCATCTTCATCACAAGCATTTCTCTTGACAAAATAATCAATTATTTTACTCTTTATCATAATTTTTCTAATATAGATTTGTCACCTCTCACCTATTTACAAAAAGATAAAATTATGAATACCCCAAATTAAATATTAAAAACAAGACTCGATATTTTAAGAAAACTAATAACTTCTAAATCATTAACTTCCCTTGCCTTTAGATTTCTAATTTTGTTCTTTCCTTACACAACCTCAAAGCCTAAAATAGTTTTATTTATACAAAGAAGAGTTTAATCAACAATTAAAGCTTAACTTTATTATCTCTAACAATTAGAGATATGCCTAGAGCGTAGAAAAACTACATACAAGAGAAAAACATATTGCTTCGAAACAAAAATGGTAAAAAATGAACTTACTCAAAAGAATAAATTATTCGGTCCAAAATGTTTCTTAACTCTTCAATTTTGTCGTAGTGCAATTTGATTTTGAAAATAATAAGGAATTTATGGTAAAAATTGAGATTAAAATAAGAGGAGAGAAAGAGATGAAGATACAAAATAAAGAGAAACCAAATAAAGAAATATAAAAAATGATAACCAAGAGAAAAAATGTGATTTTTAAATTAAAAAAAAAAATTTCAAATTAAATTAATATAAATAAAGTAATAATACATATATTTTTTTTAAATATAAAATAAAATAAAAATAGTTGGGGAGCCACGACTCCCCCATCTCACTTATATTCCGCCAATGCCTGTAGAGCTTGGTTTTGTTATTAAATTTCAATTATTTATTAACTTGAGAGTTTATTGTTGAGATTGAAGTTTTGTGAAGTTAATTAACTATTTAGGAGGTACCATGCAGTTTTTGCTTCTTCATTGTGCTTTTCTCCAAAGCAACACTTATATTATGCACAACTTAATTATTATCAATTTGTGGATCCATGTGCAACTTTCAAATAATAATATAAAAATTAATTGGTGTTTAACGAGAGAGGTGATATTTTTGTTTTTTCTTCTTCCATTTTTTTAGTTTATATTTTTGAAAAATTAATACAATTTGATTATTTTTGTTAGTTTTATCGAAACAAATTAAAAATCTTTCATCAAAATTAAAATTGTTATTAACATAATTTTAGTGTCAATTTTAATAAAAAAATTATTAATCTATTATAATAAATTTAACAAAAATAATCAAATTACATCAATTTTTCAAATATCAATACCAAATTAAAATTAAAAGAAACTAGATCACCAATTTGATATTTTTAGATGAAACATGAAAAGAAAAAACTAATTAAATCATCAAATGAAGTGAATTTCTTGAGCAAGTCTATGTGAAGTTTTTACATTCCTTTTGAAAATTTATTCTCTTTCAAAATAATTTGTCGTAGACTTAAAAGAGATCAAGTAGTTGACCACTTATTTAATGATGAGGATTGTGTAACTTATGCCACGCCTATAATTTGGTATATTTGAATGTAGATCACTTACTGCACTTATTAATCTATTCTTTAAATAATAGATATGTTAATGTGTATTGTATCACCGTGCCCTGCTTCATTCCTTCTTTTACACATGCACGAATTTATTTATTTATTTATTAGTCAGGATACACAAGTTTTAACTCACTTTCCAAGTCTTCTAGTTTAAAAGAATTTATTTTATTATTAGGTTATAGTTTATCGAATGCCCTTTTAGGAAATGTATTGTACACTATTGATTTAGTTTATATTCCATTTTTTCACTAATCATTAAAATTTATTTATGTTAAAAAATTACTACAAACGATAAACAAAAGGAAAACTCTGGAGAAAAAATAGACAAAAAATATTTAACACTTGGAGAGAAGGGGAATGTGCAAAATCAAGAGAGAGGGAGGGGTTGGAAGAAAAAAAAAAAAGAAAATGAATGGTGTAATAAAGAAAATAAAGGAGGGTATCATTAGTTTGGGCATTAAACAAATCTAAGCTTTGTTATATGTCAACAACCCATACAAGGGTTTTTCTTCCTGCACCCCCAATTTTTCTTTCTACATCCCTAACTTTTTTATAATTTGCTGCCCTTTCGATTTGTAGTTACCGACTTTCAGAAACTAGAGTTATCGACTTTTAGAACTCGGTGTTACCGGCTTTCAAAATTTGGTGTCACCGGCTTTTAAAAACCGATGTTACTGACTTTCAGAATCCGATTTTATCGATTTTCAAGATATGAACCATGACGAAACATGAATAAAAATTTTAGGGGTGTCAAATTTAATTTTTTTATATATAAATTAATTTTCTAGTTAAATAAAAAATTCTTCATTTTCTTTACTTAAACTATTTTCATAGAGTGATTCACGTATGCACTTTTCAGTTTCTAATATTTTTAAATCATTGAATTCACATAACAAAGGTATTTTAATTTTTATTCCAAATCAAGGTTATCCAACTAATTCAATATGTGTAGCAGAATTTGTAATACAACCCAAGATATATCCATAAATTTTTCCATTTCGGTAGAAAACACAACAACCTTTAAATTTCATAATTTAAGGTTGTACTAATTTGGGTAAAAATATAATTAAGGTTCATGCCAATTTGATAAAAGAATTCCAAAAATCATAATTAGGGTTCATACTAATTTGAGTAAAACTTAATCTAGAATAAACATCATAAGAAACTCATAAATTTAAGATACATAAATCATAAATTTTTCGGCTTTCAGAATCCGGTGTTATCAGTTTTCAGAATCCTGTGTTACTGGCTTTCAAAAACCGGTGTTACCGGCTTTCAGAAAACGGAGTACAAAATTTCATTCTTGGGGTGCAGACTATGGAGATATTTAGTTTTTTTTTTGAAAGATATAATGATCTTTACACTCAAACTTGGAGGTGCAGGAAGAAAAATTAGGGGTACGAGAAGAAAAACCCCATACAAATAGTGAAAACGTTCTTCATTTTGTTTTGCAATTCTATACATCAGGTTATTGTTTTCTACACCCCACAACTACTAACTGCAACCTCACAAAGAAAAGACTCAGACAACCTCGACCATTGCACTACATCACCAATGTCAATATTATCGTCGTTGTTGCTTTCATCATCCTCGTTGTAAAGAAAGAAAGCCATAGAGGAATAAGAATAGAGAAAATACCAAAAATAAACTCATTTCAAAAAAGTTTAAATATATTTTTGTTTCTCAATTTTTAGTAAAAAATAGAATTCGTCACTCTTCGAATTTTTGACCTAATTTAGTTATCTAACTTTAAAACTGTGTGAATCTAGTTCTTTTAACAAGATTTTGTTAAATTTATTTAACGTTTTAAATGTATTTTATGATAGTTTCTTAACTAACATTGAAGCAAAATTGTGTTAAACAGTATAAACAATTTAAATGCTATCATGAAATGTGTTTGAAACGTTAATTAAACTTAACAAAATTTGGTCAAAATGACTAAATACACACAGTTTTAAAGTTTGCGGGACTAAATTGGACCAAAATTTTGAATAGAGGGTAATTCTAATTTTAACTTATAGTTGAGAGACCAAAAACATATTTTATTCTTTAAAAAAACATTATATGCATTCAGAAAAATAAAAATTTATTCTAAAAATTTTAATCCAAAATAAATTTTATACGTTTTAGAAATTTTGTTTTGAAAATTTCATTCCAAAAATTCTATTATAGGAATCTTGTTTCGAAAATCTTATTCAGAAAGTTTTTGGAACATATAATTCAGAAATCATTTTTTAAGGATAAAATGGTCATTTCTAATGCCAAGAAATTGTGAAGGTGCAAAAAGTAAAAACCTTGTATATGTTATTTATTACTTCATTGTTCGGTATCTTTGAATAATAATGTTATGGGCCTAGAGTGCATCTCAAAGAATAAAAGAACCGTGTATTTTTTTTTTCTGTTTTAGTTTGAGACTGAAATTCATAGACATTTTGAATTATACAAACCAAAATGTAAACATTAATATTAATATTTTTATAGTCTAAAATTATAATTTAAAACATAAATTATGTTTTCAATTGTATATTATAATATATATATATATATATATATATATATATATATTTTTTTATTTTATAAAAATTACATTTGAAAATACAAAATAAAAATCATTTCAAATTTCAGAATATAAAATGTATTTAATCAAATGAAATCCACAATAAGATAACAAGGTCACAAAATGGAATAAAAGACTACAAAAGGGATCACTACACAATACCCTTATTCACTAAGAAAAAGGGATGTGGGGACACTTGTGGTCAATCCATAAGTAGTACCTATGAAATCATTCACATTAATCAATTTACTGCTATAACTCACTCCAAAAAGTCATATTTAATTATCAAGTTAGGAAGCCAAGAAATTGGGGAGGGTGTGACTTTGTAACTTGTTTGACCATGAAACTTTGGAGACTGTGTTGCTACTAAGATTTTCAACTGCCATCATCCTTCACACCCTACTTTGTTTGAGTCTTCAGAAGTCTCACCTATATTTTCTTTCGGTCACCATAGATTCCTTCTTCTCTTAACCCATCATTTCCCTCAAAACACACCTTTTTTGTTCCCTCTTTCTGGGTAACTTGTTTCTCTAACTTGATACTTCCTAACCAAGTTTCTAAGTAACCAACCATCCAAACACTGTCATCATAACATATCAAACCTACAAAGAAACACAGGATCTTATATTCGATGTGAGAAATCATCAGTGGATTCTCATGTCCCTGTCTCAATGAATATTACATTCTACCCACCTCACTACTCCACTACATGGGTCGTACTCAGAACCAACCATTTTGTTCCTTCGCTATTATTATTACTATTATATTATCTTGATCTTCGTACTCGTTAGAATGATTAGCGTTTAATAATTTAGAATGATTAGCGTTTAATAATGATATGTGTTTCTTTTATACATGATTGACCGATGTTGTTTGGTTTTATTCTATTAATAATATTTTTCGTTTTTTTTACACACCTGATAAATCTTATATCGTTTAGGAGTTGAGGTCAAACAAAGTTTAAATATTTCTATCTCCCTCTATCTTCCATGATGCTGATAATATCTTGAAAACGTGGTAGCTGTTACTAACGGTGACCGGCTGCCAGACAAACTCCATATTCATCTACTAGGATGTATCTTCTTAATTTTATTAGCTTTATGTACGTATTTTTATCAGATTCGATAAAAATGTTGTCTTCATTTCTCTTTCAAATCATGGAGTAAAGTCATATAATCTATAGTAATGATATAATATTTTCTTTGTCACAAGTCTCTATTATGTGTAGTGACTCAACTGTGTTTTTTCTTTCTTTCTTTAACATCTATCTCCCTATTATCTCAGTGTCTTTTTCTCTTGTCCGTGAATAGTACGGGCCATTGTCTAGTCTATTAAAATATGTAAAGTATTTAAAGAATTCATATTTAGGTATGCATAAAAATTCATAAAATATATAATATAGTAAATATGCGATAGTAACTATGTAATGTAAAATTAAAAACATGTTTGGCATTCCTAAAAACAACATAAAATTATAAAGCACTGAAACATAACATGTTCCTACTATGTACAAATTAAAATTGTATCAATCCCATATTTTCTTCAAAAAAAAAAAATCCATAAAGACGTTAAGTTTGTTTTTAGTTCATCAAAATACCATGGCTCTACACTTTCATATTATGGACATTTCTTTTAATCATTTTATATGTCGTTGTATTAAACTTTCATAATGGCTAGATACTTGTTGGTGCATTATATCAATAGAGTTTGAAATGGTCATCTAAAAAAAGTTAAAATATTAATGATTTATTAATGGTATTGCAACTAAGATAAAATTTGGTATACGGAAATATGTTGTTTTAAATACACTTATTTAGCGAACACTGAAACAAAATGTTTTATTTAATATACGCTAACAATAAAATCTTCACAATCATACATAAAAAAAGGAGTATGTAATCAATTTAAATGAAATTTAGAAAGTATGGGCTAAAAAGAAAATATATATATATATATATATATATATATATATATATATATATATATATATATATATATATATATATATAATAATAATATATATATTTAACTTAAAAGTATCTAAATGAATTTTAATTGAAGTTACGTTGATATATTATTTTTTAAATGGGTTAATATTAAAAGTAACAATTTTAAAAAGTAAATTTGACTTGAAAACATGAAGATGGACTGAGATTTGTGATTAAACAAATATGAAAAATTTTAAAGGTTATAGAAGTAGTAATCTGCTATGGTGAGTTTGAAGTTGCACTCAGAAACACTGGGAAACAACTCTGGCCACCCACATGGCCCACACAAAACCTGAAGACCCTTTTGTCCTCCTTCAGTAGGATTTCAACTCAAGCACAATCACTGCACTCAATAAAATAATTTTATTAATATTATGAGTAAAACTTTATCAGTTAATATTTATATTATTATTTACTGAAAAAAGTTCTGATTCACAGTCCAATGTTCTCCACTTTACTACTTTAGCAGTGTGACCGCTTATAAAAATATTCTTAAGGAAATCATCATAATTGTTTAATAACTGTTGAAAAGCAAAAAGAAAAAAAAAATACAACGCACAACAAAAATGATTTTATCATCTCCTTTGTTAAGTCAGCCACAGAAAACTGCATTTCCAACATTTAACGTTTTTTCCTTTATACTGGGCCCTGCTGACGTCACAGGTCCGTTTAGATCTTTCTGGGCCTTGGACCTGTCGCAATCAGGTCCATTGGGAAAGCCCACTGGCCGCGATCTTTCCTTTTTTCCTCCATATAAACCTCTGCAATTCCTCCATTCCCTCCCATCTTACCTTACCATAACAAAAAGTTCCTTCTCTCTTTCACTCTCACTCTCACTTTTTTCTGTGCTTCTCTTTCTCTCTCCTTTCACGCTCCTCGAATAGTATAGAGAGGAAAAAAGGGTCTCAAAGATGAAACCAAAAGACGGGTTTGTTGCTGAAGGTACCACTGTTAGCATGAGTTGAACTAGCAGAATAAAATTTGCATCCCCTCTATAGTCATAGCTTGCAAAGCTACACTGAACCTTTCTGATATGTGTAATTCATGTTAAAGGTGTATTTTTTGTACTAGCTCAGCTTATGCTATATAAGATAATTATTCTGTGACTGACTGAACTATTTTACTTTATGGTAAATGGAAGATATTCCCTCGTATTCTTTTAATTGTTTGTTCTTACTTTTTTCCTCTCCTTGCTACTTTTAATCTAATCAAAATGTCTTCTGCTTCTGGCTCTGCTATTCTTCTTCATTATTCTCTGCACTAAATAAGAGCATGATACATGATGCAGGTCCCTATAAGAGGTTTCTCATCATGCACGTGACTAGCAGCAAGGAGGCCATGGTCAACTCTCTGAGAATTGGGAGGTGTGACCAAAAAAAAGCCATTAGTGGCTCTGAAATTGGAGCTGACAATTCTCCTGGATTGGTGGCAGCAGCAGCAGGAGCTTCACTTTAATCTGGTGCTATCCTATCTGAGCTTTTTACTTCCTTCTCTCATCTTTTTTCATCATCTAGTTTTTATCACACTTTTTTTTTTCTAGGACTTTTCTTGACCTTGTAAGACCTTTTCTTGACCTTGTAAGACCTCACACCTTACCTATTTTCTTTGTTTCTGTTTACGAGAAAAACCCTATATCACAATCCACTGATATAGAGTTTGATCTCCTTCTTTCCCCGTTGCCACCCAACTCATCCTCTCCTTCCTTGTCTATCCCTCCTGAGCTGTTACAGTTTTTGCCTACCAAGATGAAACAACTAATATGCCATGGCTTCAAAGAAAATGACTAAGGATCTTAGCTTACTTTAGAACCTCGCTCAATGAGGGTTCTTCAAATCTGGTAGCTATTCGGAGACCATGGCTTCCAGATTTACAATCGGGGTATAATTTATTTTGTAGTTCTTTTACCTCTGAGAAATCAATGTAGCTTGCAGTTTAGTCAGCTGCTAGTATACTTGATCGTGGTCCTTAAGGTTGGTCGTGGTCCTTAAGGTTGGTCGTGGTCCCTATCTTGTTGATTTGCTTTCTTCTTTTATGCAAAACAAATGAGATAAATGCCATGAATAAGCTCAATTTGGCACTACATGTGTCCTAGGCTACTAGAGCCTCATCTCTCCATCCATTACATAGAACTGAAAGGCATTAAAGTCACACACTCTCTCCAATTGAATTACATCAAGTAAGAAGAATGGACCACCCTTCTCTTGCTTAGTACTAGTCTTTCTTTCTCTCTTTTTTTCTAGTGTAATTTAAAATGCAAATATTCAATTTTCTGTTAGTCCAGCAAGTGTGAAAGTATGATAACCTTGGTAGCAAGTGAGATGACAGCAAATTTGACGCTGAAAACGCAATTTCCCTTTGGCTTTCTTGATTTGGATGGGTGCTTCAGCCATTCCTTTCACACGGCAGGGGGAAGGACAAGCACTTTGGGATAGAATACAACCTGAGCCCATAAGGAATATCACACACCCCAATGTTTTTGATGGGGCTGCCACACACCTACCACCCTCAAATAATGAAGAATAATACCTCTCAAATTACCACTTTCTCCTTCACTAAAATATCAAAGATGTCGGCAACACAAAGAAACAAGAGGGTAGGGTGGAATTTATCTGTTTTTAACCATATTCCATTTCAGATGCCTAACATATTGTTTCCTTCAATCATCGGCGCGTGGTAGACCAACCTAATAGCGTATAGACAAATATTTGTTCTCTGTACAAATAATGTATGTAGTATATTCAAAAACGGATGCATAAAATTTTGTGTATTGACACGATTTGTGTGATGGTTATGCAAGTCTAGGGAAAGAAAGAAATTGTGACACATCAACTACAGAAACCTTTTGCCTACAAATTCAATTCAACTGCATACCTTGACTTTGATAATCTATTCTGATTTTTCAGGTTTTTAATTATAGATGTACTGCATCAACTTTTATGTACTGCTATATTTTTTTTCCTCAATTTTACTAATTGAAACTTAGCTGTGATGACGACCATAATTTAAAATTGAGTATAAATAGAAATTTCTCTATATAGGCCTGTGGGGAGTAGAAGTAGAGTGGAAAAATAGGATGCAGTAGTAAATGAGATTTGTGAACCATTAATTATGAAATAGAACTGAAGAGAAACTCTACTTGCATAAAAGGCAGATGAGGAAAATGAATGTGAAGATAAAATATTGATTGAATGTGATGGAATGAATGAAAGGTTTGACTGGGATGGATTATATGGAAGTGTGGAAGGTAAAAATGCCAGTAAAGGAATAAGAAAAAGGGTTTGTATACACTTTTTATGTGCCCAAACGGGATCAAAGGTAGGTGACTTGTGGCACAAAATGATGATGTCTATGAATGGACATTGAAAAGTTAAATGCCTTTTTTTAGGGTACGAGTTAGTAACTATTTACCTCACCTGGGACCCTGTTTTTCTTTTTTTGTGTTTCAAGTTTGTGGTAATGAGAGAGCGACAACATAAAGCTGAGCTTGAATTAAGTTACAGTGATAACAGGCTTCACGTATTCCTTTTGAGGTTATTTGCCATTAGGTATTACCATCCTTGGCCCCCATTTTGGTCAAGCCTTTTTCCAACTTTAGGTTACATGCGAACATGGCTCCTTCATTACCTCTTACTTTTTCCTCAACATCATTCCATTCATGACCCTTTCTAGACTAAGGGAATGACATCCCAATAATGCCTTCATGAAAAAACAGATGCCTGAATTAATTAATTAATAATATGAGTCGATGTTTCTTTTACGACAACTGAGACACTGTGTATCACAGGGACTATACCAAATTTAACATACATAAACAATTCTCAGTTGTGCAGTTTATAGGGCTACAAACTAATTATTACACTTGTAGCATGTCAAGGAGGCCGTGTGATTTTTTTTTGGTTAAATAATTACACGATAGTGCATCAGTGATGCAGTCTTGCAAGGTTTAACACTGAAAGAAGTTTAGTACTTTCAGCACCACTGTCTATACTCTAATTATCAGGGTATGGGAAGCCTGTATCTATACCTGAGTAAGGAGGCCATTCTTGGGGTGTGTTTGTTTCTAGGATTTTTTCAGGTAGACAAAAAATAATGAAAACTAAAAAAAATTAATAAAATTATAAACTTAGAATCACCAGAACCAATGTCTACGACTTTGATGAATGAAATTAGAATCAACAGAAGAATTGAATTGAATCCAAACATGCACTGCATCAAGTTGTCAAAATATACAGAGCAATAAGCACTGTCAAGCGAAATAAAACAAATAGAAGGCAACACTACCGAAACATTAGTCTTCTAGATGAGGTTTTGTAAAGTTCGATCGGAACGAAGTCTTTGATTTGGAGGAGCTGCATGGTTGGGGGCAGGTGCTGCTGGAGCAGTCATAAGACATAATCGCGGCAAAGAGGAAAGAAGAAACCCTGCAAATTCGAAGAAAATGGGACTAATAAAACATTAAAGATGCGAAAAAGTTCCACTGATTGTAGGGGAAAACATTTTACAAGATATAAGGCTTCCATTAGAACTCTACCAAAAACTTATAATGGAACCAACCAGGACCTACATCTACCTACCCTCACAAACCCCACACCATAATTCATATTTTATGTGTCACTGCTCCCAGCCATTACGGAAAAAACACAAAAATAAAATAATAATAAATTTAGTCTAATGATTATTTCATTCCATAACCGATTGGTACGTGACATATTTTTTTAATTCTATTTTTATTAATATAAATTAGCGTAAACACACGCGCGTACGTGTATGATGTTTTAAATATGAATGATATTATATTAATAAGTGATAATGTTGTAATATTATTAAGTTAATATATAAACTAAACTTATATTTATTAAAAAATTAAAAATAAAGTGAAATATATCAGAAGATTTCATGAAAAACGTAAAAATAATAGACAATTTTTAAAAATTTAATAAATTATTATATTTAAAGGGTAAAATTGATATTTTGAAATATGGACACAAAAAGGAGAATCCCCTCTATATATTGTTATATATACTTGAGAGACGAAAAACATAAATAACCCAAAATAAAATGATACATTTCTAGTACATTATTTATCCAAGAGTATTTCCTAAAACTAAAATAAAATTTAAATTTAAATTAAATATGTGAAAAATAAAATAATACAGTTTCAGTGTATTATTTATCCAAGAATATTCTCTAAAACTAAAATAAAATATAAATTTAAGTTAAATATGTGAAAATTAAAGTAATATATTTGTAATATATTATTTATCTAAGAGTATTTCCTAAATCTAAAATAAAATATAAATTTAAATTAAATATGTGAAAAATAAAATAATATATTTTTGGTGTATTATTTATCAAAATATATTTTTTAAAATTAAAATAAAATATAATCTTAAGTTAAACTAGCGTAAACACATATGCTATTGTGCCTGTGTGTATGCATTTTTAAAATATGCTTTGATATTATATTAGTAGGTGATAATATTGTAATATTATTAAGTTAATATATAAATTAAAATTATATTTATTAAAAATAAAGTGAAATATATCAAAACAGATGAAAGAATAACCATTGATAAATAAAGAAGAAAAAAAAACAGAGACATCCGATTTTAGAAAAAGCTTATAAAAGTTACGGTTAATTTTTAAAAATTTAATAAATTATTATATTTAAAGAGTAAAATTGATATTTTGAAATATGAACACAAAAAAGGAATTCTCTTTATATATTGTTATAGATTATTTTATTATTTTATTTTAAAAACTATAATTATTTTTTATTAGTATTTTAAAAGATCCTATATAGTTCACGTAATATAAATGATTATATTATATTATATATATATATGAAGAAAAATATGAATGTTTATTAGAATTATAAATATAAATAGTGCTTGAAATTTGTTCGACTGAATAATTTGTGATAGAAAAACAAAGAATTAATATATTTTTTTATCTGTACTTAAATATAACTTCGGTTATATAAAATATATCAAACTTTGTCAGAAAAAAATATGAATAGTAAATGAAAAATTTGCTTACATAAAAACTTTTTTTTTTGTTATTTAATATACAAAACATGTTATAAATCAATCTATACACATTTAACATACTAACTTTATTATTGAACATTATTATATGGCTGTAGTTTACTTTATATATTTTAAGCACAAAAATTATAATACTTTCAAAACAAATATTATATTTAAAATAACTAGTAATTATATTTATTAAAAAAATAAATTATAATTTAAATATATTGAATTTATTCATTTCATAAGGTACCTATCCAGTCCAAAAATACTTGGGTTACTCTTGGGCTACTCGAATACTCTGTCAAATATATATAAGTCTGGTTATATTCAAAGAAAACTTCCATAAATTTGGATAGAAGAAATTCTTATGAATAATATATTTTTATTTAAACAGCTTAGATATATTGATAAGAGATAAAAATTTACATATTATAAAGACTTTTGGTAACTAAGTATGTTTAAATCTTAAATCCAAGAAATTTATAAATATCATATACTATTATATACTTATGAAATTCTCTCACTAAACTCTCCATTCACTATTATATTCACATATTTTAAATACAGATGGATATTTTATATATTTATCCTTGAAACTCAAAGAAATCTTAACAAAAGACAACATTTTGCTTTTAAGAACTTACAATCCATCACAGAGGCTTTCAACAAATCATATAAGAACATAACATGTTAATTAAGTGAAAATGAAATAAATAATGCATTTAAAAAATTATATAAAAAATTTAATAAAATGAAAGAAAAACACATAGTAATTAATATTTAACACTAACTTTAAATAAAAGTTGAACTTTTTTTTCAGTAAATGATTTTTTTTTTAAATATTTTCTCAAACCTTTTATTCAAACATTTGAAAATAAAAGTGATATGTCAATGTACAAATACATAATATTAAAAGAAAATTAAAAACACGTTAACACTATTTGAACTTACAACCAAAATAAATTTTTCATTTAATTCCTTATCCTATTTTATTATTCTAATATCATTTTTAAACAATTATTTTAGGGGGCGAAATATAATACAAGGATACTTAAAAAAAAAATGAAATAAAACTTCTTTGAAACGTTCATATATATGAATTATAGTGATGATTTTATTATAAAATGAAGTAGTGCACAAATTTATTAAAAGAAAATATCAACAATGTCAATTATTAAAATGACTAATAATCAATTGATTCTATTTTTTTCTTATATTAAACAAGTGCATACACAATTTCAATTAAATTTCAGAACAACAAAATTAAACTAGTTATAATCTAAAAAAAAAATTATATTTTGAAGTTCATTTGTATATTTATTATAATTTGCATAATTTATATTGATTAATTGATTGGTTATACCCATATATTGACTTATTTGTGGATGAGTTAAATTAATATATTGGTTGAAATTGTAATGGTTTAGAATGACAGATGGAAGTTAATCTAACACTAGAAAAATTTGCTTAATTATTAAAATCAGTAAATAAAATAAGAAAAATATTTTTGATTCTCAGAATCTTTTCATAAAATTGATCAATATGCTTATTTCACCATTGACATATTAATTTAACTTTTCATTACAAATTAAATGGTTTTTATCCCTGATCACAAGCACTGTTTAATATCATAACCTTGATTTCCTGATCAAACATTAAGTTTAAACATCACATTATTATAATCAAAATAAAAAATAAAAATTATTTATAAAAATTATAATATAGTTATAGCATAAATACAGCCTATATTTATAAATATATTTTTAAGTTAAATTTGACAATATTGTTTTTAAAAAAATAAATTTCACTTTATTTTTTTTTAATTCTGTCTATATATTTACTTATTTTACCTTGATTTCAAAAGAGATTTTTGATATTTTCTGTTGAATAACTTTAGAATTCCTCTAAACTTCAACCTGAGTTATCTTTTTCTTTTAATAAGATTGTTAAATATATTTACTTTTAAAATTTATCCTTATTTCTTTTCCTAATATTAGTAAAATGAAACAATTAACTTCTAATTTTTCAATCGAGAGATGAATCTAAGGGTGACGGTATGTTTTGTCTTTGCCAATTTTCAGTTTGTAATATGGTCCATCAGATGTATCCAACGGCTGAAGAGATCTTACAAATTTCATAAATTTCTCCACGCCCTCCCACATTCTTACAGAGAGATCCTTAGACTAAAATTCAATCCAACGGCTACAGTTTGATATTAAAAAGAATCCAGGCGCCACCATACGATACGAAGCAAAAGACTCTAGAACCCTCTTTTTTTCTGTCTGTGGTCACCGCCTTTAACAGAGCCCTAACTAATTTGCAGAACAATCCACCTTTTGATCTATCTTTGGGGACAAGACACTCTTCAAACCCTTCTTGATTGCATCGTCTAATTTTTCAAGGTGAGTCATTTCCTTTCGTTCTCTCGTTTTATTTCCTTTTCATTTTCCCTCTAACATTCGTTCTGTTAATATATCTTCATTAATTCCTGCTATCACCATCTTTTTTCATTCAATTCGAACATGCACGCTTTTATTTTCAGGTTCAATAATCTATAGTAAAACAAGGTTTGTTTTCAGGTATGTAAGACGTGAATTTTGAGGTGCTGGTTCTGTTTGGTGAGAATGAACATCATCAAGGTTGGTCCTGGTCCACGTGTTCGTGGTGGGGTTCATGCCCCCAACTTGTCTCAGTTGCGCCGCGATTTTAAGTCTGGAGCATGTTCATCGCCGGTGGCTTTTGACCCTCTCTCCGTGACTTCCCTTCGCCTCACACCTGAATCTTTATCTCGCTCTCAATGCCAACCTGTCCTTAAATCTCGCCAACCTCTTCATCTCTGTTTGGCCGGTGGACAAGGAATGATGGAAAATAATGGGGTAAGAATAAACCTACTTTTTCTTTTACAGTTCTTGATTTTTTTTATTTTTTTCCAATTCGATGCTCCTTCAGAAGATTAGATATCGGTAAAGACATCAAATGTATCTTGCATAATGTGAGCTTGTTTTCTTGTTGTTGTGTTTGTTGTGTTTGTTCAGTTGTACTTTTTCAGATATATTCATAGAAGATACAAATGATATGGATAAAAGGATAAAATGAAAATATGAAAAGAACTTTTCGATGAGATTTTGTCGTAGCCTTTTGATATTTGTTGCTCCAAAAATGTTTTTAATTAATGCACAAACAAATTTTAATTTATGGATAATGATAAGTTTGTTTTTTTAGGTGGAGAAATGGGGCCATTTTGTTTTTGTGAGGCCAATTTTTGAATGAAACACTTTTCATTGTATAACTCTAGTTTTCTACTTAAAGTGAACCACCGATGTGTGAATAGAGGAGTCCGCATTCTTGATATATATTATTTGGGGCTTTTGTATTTTGGATTTGAATTGTTTTTTAGTTACTAAACACCAGAAACATAATTAGGATTTCCAGAGCAAATCTCTTCAAGAAGCTATGGAACAATTTAAGGGACAGTCGATAGAGGATATATTGCGACAGCAAATGCAGAAAGGAGGCAGTGGAGACATTCCTCCTGGAGGACGCCGTGGTGGTGGTGGTGGAAGTGATGATGGCAGTTCTGGGGGATCAGATGGGATGTCAAACGAAAATCTTCAAGTTGTTTTAGCAACAGTTTGCTTTGTAATAATGGTAAGTCCTCTCGTTGCATGTTGCATGAATTGTGCGTGTCTACTTATTCATTTAGTCTAAGATTTCTTTATTGTGTGGAAAATGAAGGAAAAACATAGTGACGTTGCTAAGATAATAACTGTGGTTAACTGTGTCTGTAAATATAATTTGTGTGTACTTTTTCTGAATTATTTAGAAAGCAAGAGGTGGTTGAGCTTGCATATATTTATATGCAAGATTGGTGATGATTTTTGACTACCTTCTTAGACATGATTAGTTGATTAACAATGTTGATAGGATGCTTGTGCTATGTCCCATTTTATAACACCCTCCATCTTTTTCCAGTATATTTTTGTCATCAACGGTTTAGAACTTATAAAGCTAGCTAGGGACTGCATCAAGTTTGTGTCTGGTAGAGGCCAGAGTGCTCGATTGAAGCGAGCCATGCACAGATGGGTTAAACTTTACGAGAATATCATTGAGAAGAAGGAAGCTGTCAAGAATGGATTGGAGAAAGCCTGCACATACTGGTTCGACCCTGATTTCTTCCGAGGTGTCAGTAGGCATAATTTGAAATCAACTCATGAATAATTCTTTTTTTCTGTATCTGTTATAAACCTGTTTCTTTCTTTAGGTCAAAGAGTGCTTTCAATATATTTTTTTTGGTATACATTCAATAGTATCCTTTGGTTGCTGAATTATCACTATTCAAGAATATAACCGGGTAAATAAAATGATTGCAGTTCTTTGTATGTAACATTTTTCATCTAGGGGATACGCTAGCAAGATAATCCTACAGTTTCTTGTGAATTTAAGCGTCTCGGGAGTTTTTCTATGTGCCACTAGGTTGGTCATACCTATTTACTGAGCATCCTGTTTCAACTCGTTTTACCCTTTTCTGGGGTGATGTTAAAGGAACCTTAGCTACATTCCCAATAACGATTTAGAGACTTTCATATTTTGCACACAACGTAACAGGTCAATGAAGTCTTCATGACTTACAGGAAACTCCTTGCTAGGCAGTTGCAAAACTGATGAACTTGGATGCTTGGGTCTGCATATTTTTGCGAAGTAATCAAATGTCTCTTAATCCAATTTTCTTTCAATAAGCTAGAGTATAAAATGTTAAGTATGGGTTTAGCTAATCCAAAGTTTTGTTTTTGTTTGTGAAGTTTGTTCTTGCAGTGTGCTGATTGTCGAATAGATTGTCAAATGGATAGCCTGTGTAATACTCCGTCTACATTGTAGTCATGATTGCCATAGGATTCTGTGATAGTAGTTCTGAAACCGTAAAATTGGTCAATTTGTTAGATTCAATGCTAAACTTTGTATTAATTTCATCTGTTGTGATGGATCTCAGTGCATTTGGCAGAGAAATTTTTTCTTTGCTTTCGTTTAGTGGTGAAGCAGCTGCTAGAGTCTAAACCATTCCCATTGCTCAAGATAATGCTAGTCTGAAAGTAAAATAAATAAAAAAAGACTACTTTTTGAGCTTTGTTAACAATGAGTATAGTTGAAAATAAACCTATGGAACATTTCTCTGAATGTTTGATATTAAAATTTTTAATATTCAAATTAAAGAGGGCAGAGTAGTTTCATTTACGGAAGACAAGTTTCGTCTCTTAATTACTTTATGATGAATATTAATGGGGTAATTAGGAGTTGTTTTAGTTTAGTTACATGTATTACTATTTTTAGAGAAAAGAATATTTTTTCAGTTTTTTTAAGATGGTAGACGCATTTATTTATGATGGGTTTGGAAGGGTCATTTATGCAGAGGAAGTGTTTTCAAAAGTTTTGGTTTTGGTTATAGAGTTATTATATTTTAGTTTATTATGATTTTATGGATCAATAAGTGAATTTTTTTAAATTTTAGAAACAAATAACGTAAGAAATGGTGTCTATATTTGTATTTTTGTAAAATGTCCTTTTTTATTATGTTTTTTTGTGAGAAAAATTAATATGTTAATAAGTTGACTAATCTGAATTTTATTTATAGAAATATAGGTGGTCTAATATTTTGTTTTTGTGTATTTATTTATTTTTTTAATAGGTATAATTTGTTTATGTATAGTGACCTGTGAATTTTTAGAAAAAAATATAATTGAAGTGTCATAATGATGTTTATGTCCAGACAAAGTAAAGCCAGCCAAATTGAAATTGTTTTGAAAAAAAATTAGGTACAGAATATTGAATATAATATTTACCGATAATAATTATGATACAACTTTAAATTGGTAATATAAAATTAAGGTCGAAAGGAACGTTTAAAGAGATCAAATTTTACATACTAGAAATGTTTGTATCTAACAAACGTTAACGTGTCAAGATTTGACAAAAAAAATTGTGATAAACATTATAAAAACTTTGAATTATTGATAAATAAAATTTACCTATAAAAGAAATTACTGATGGGTTGAATTTAGAAAATTGTACTTTAGGAATAATGTTTAAAATAATGAAATTTTATTATTTTAATACTAAAATCTTTAAGTATAAGTAAAAATTTTATAAAGGTTAAAAATCCTTTATTTCTTTAGAAGTGTTTCTCTAAAATTTTTTATTTGTTCTCTAAAGAAATTTTACTATTTGTTTTCTTGTTTGAAGATTGGAGATTATTAAGGTAATTTTTGTATTGAGCTTTTCCTTTTTATTCATTAATTTTTTTAAATCATGCAAGTGGTTTTATGTTTGTTTTCTTGAGGGTCTTTTTGTTCTAGATTGTATGTGACACTCTCTTAGTGACATGTGAAGTTTTAGTTTTTTTTTTGTAGTTTTTATATATCAATAACCATGATGGTATGGTTTAATTATATTTGTAAAGTTTTTACGTATATAAAATATTTTGTGAGTTGAAAAGTGTGGTTGTTGACCTAAAGCTTTAAGGTTGATTAGTTTAGGTAAAGAAAATTAGTTATTATCTGTATGCGTGAGTTTGATAAAACTTGATACTTTTGCATATTAATGATTGGTTGTGATTTGGTGATAAAATTGAGGTGTATGGTGAATCTTGTTAGTATGTATGATTATGATATTTTGTATTATTTAATAAATTGTGAAATGTTGTTTGATTTTGATATAAGTGGAGAAATTTGAATTTTGAGTTATTAATCAAATTGGTACTAACTCCAATGTTTTAAAATCATTTTGAACCAATAATATAAGAGAAGAGTACCAATTTGAACAATGAAACAGCTCCAAAGTCCTCCAAATTCACAAAAATACATATGTTATCATCTGATGTGGCATTGAGCAACAAATCCGATTGCTCAAGCACCACATTTTGTAAGTTGATGAGTGTTGAGCGACACTTAGATAGCATTGAGTGGCGCCATAGTAGCACTAAGCGATGTGCAAGAAGCGTTGAGTGTCAGTGTTCATTATAAGTTTGAGAGCATTTTGGTTCTAAGACGCTAAGTAGTGACATGATGCCGGTGAGCGCCAATTTTCGCTAAGCAAATGGCAGTGAACGCCAAATGTCCTGTTTTGCATGTCTTTTCGGTTTGAATGTTTATGGATGTTTTGTAATTGATGCTAAACATATTTTGTGGTTTTTATTCTTATAAATTGAAGTGAATATGTTGTTGTGAGCATGTATGATGGTGGTGTTGTTCAAAGAGAAAATTTGTGTGGTGATAACTATAGTGTATGATGCATTGACCTATGGATTCAGTATGGAGGTATTATGTACTCTAATAACTATTCATACTAAAGTAGAGTAGAATAGGTTACATGGTGAGAGTCGTAAAAGGTCTTAGTCACTGAATTTGTTTGGTTCTTGACGGGAAAGAGATTTATCTTGTGTGTGGTTGGATGATAATCCTTGAAACCAAACTCTAGAGAGCCTAAGAATCATCATAGGTGCACACCACCAGTGAGTTCATTATTAATGCATGTATCTGGATAATTAAATTTAGTGTGTGATCATAAACATAAATATGTTTTATATCATGTTTGTAGGTTTTTGGCATGATTTAACTATATATGAATATTTTTTTTTTGTACATTTGTGTGTTTTCTTATTTGTTATGTTTTGTTTGTCTTTTTTGTAATAATTACTTAATTGTATGAGCAGAGAATGACACAAGTGAGGAGGATACTCCTCTGATAGATAGGAGCAATGTAGAGTAGTGCTTAGGCTTCTTATAGTAGTGTAGAAATTGTCTTTCTTTTTCTTTTTTTTTTTGAGAAATTCTTAGATATCTATAATGGTCTATATATTTCATATTATTATAGTTATTATTTTGGATAACTTCATTCATTTTTATATATGTCTATATTTATTTGTTTTAGTTCATAATTTTTTATATTTTATTTAGCAATTTATATTATTAAATGATATGTTAAAAAAAATATCAACAAGATGATCATTATTAAATTTTATTAACAAATAAAAAAGTATATTTAATTACTGAATGTTATAAATCTTGGTAAATACTTTTTTTGTAAATAAATATTATGATTTATTCTACTTTCCTTTTTAAATAGGCCCATGCTCTCGTTGCAGGAAGATTTTATTAGAAAAAAACATAGGAATCACACCGCACGGTAGTCGTTTTAAAAAAATTAAGAATAAAAATAAGTTATTCTATTTTCTGTCTTAATTTTTTTTAAGATATCATTACTCTCGTGAATTAAAATGAATTTGTAAACTCTGAAGATTAACAAGTTTTGATAGTAAAATATATGACAAGTAAATTTGAATATAATATTTATAAAATGATAATAATGGTGATAGAACTTTAAATTGGTAATATAAAATTAAGCTTTGAAAGGAACGTTTAAAGAGATCAAATTTACCTTTATTTGAAGTGTTTTGTATTGATAATATACAAACTTAATGTATCAAGATTTGACAAAAAAAAATTGTGATAAACGTTAAAATAAAAATAATATTCATTGATGGGTAAAATTTATCGATAAAATAAAATTATTGACCGTTACCAATAACATTTATAATATTTTCATGTGCTCTTTTTCTTTTTCCTCCTCCTCCGATGTTGTCATCATTGTCATCACCATTGTCGTCACATCTTCTTCTTCCACTACTACCCTACTACTGTCACCACCATTCTCTTCTTCTTCATTCAATTAATGAATGTTCAAAACTCATTAATAATTATCGAAAAGTTTTTTTTGTCAGCAAATATTGTGATTTTGTCTTCTTCCTTATTTAAATAGGTCCATGATAGGCATCAATAGCAATGCATGAAAATTTTATTAAAAAGTAAATAAAAAAAATTAGAATCATGACTTCTGCTTATATGAAGAATATTTGTCCATTTTTTTTTCTTCTTCTTTCTCTTCTTCCTCTTCCTCCTGTGCCATTGTTGGTGTATCCATTACCTTTGACTCCTCTTTATTCTCTTCTTTTTCCTTCTCCTCCTCCTCTAATCTTGTCATCACAGTCACCACCCATTGTCGTCATCTCTTCTTCTTCCACTACTATCCTACTATAATGTCCATTTAATTTTGTTGTAGTAGACCTAATATCATTGGGTCCCGGTCACTAAAAGACCAACTTAATGAACATTTATGGAGAGTTACCCAGAAGATGTGAAGGATTAGACAATAGAAAGTGGACAATGAATGTGAATGACATGATTAAATAGGACGTTGGGAGAATTAGGATAAAAAGGAATCAGAGGCTAAGCAAAGAGAAATCAATTATTTTGAATATCCTAATTAATTGTATTTACCTTTTGACTATAACAAACTTATACAAAATATTTTGTTAGATTCAACATGAAAATTAATGGTTTTATTGACGAATTTAAAAAAAAATTAATTATCAGAATATTAGCTACGTTATTTTATAGGCAATTTTTTTTTCATCGTTAAAATTTCTTCAGTAATAAAATATTTTTTTATAATGAACATAATAATGTATAAAAAAGTTAAAACTTAATATAAACATTAAAATAAATACACATACATACACTGCCGTACAGTTTCATTAAAACTCAATTGGTCATATACTTGACTAAACTATTAAGTAAATAAGCCAGGGCAATTAATCATTTGTTCAATTGTATAATAAGTCAGGGCAATTAATCACTTATATAAAGTTTTGGTTTAATTTTTAGTTAATAAACCAGGAAAGCATGTTTAGATGCCATCAACATAAGTCACATCTTTACAAAAACGGAAAAACATTTATTATTTAGTGATCAAAAGTTGGTAGTCCTTATAGATACTAATTTAAAAAATAAAAAATTATTTGTTACTAAAATAGTCACTATTATAAATAAAAAAAATTATAATTAATCATTAGATTGGTCAATAATTAATTAAAAATAAATTTAAAAATTAAGTCATTTTGGTAACTAAATTTTAGGTCGTTAATTTTTAGTGACAAATTTCCTTTGGTAACTAATACTATAGTAGCTAATTTTAAAGACCACCAATTTAGTGACAATTATAAATTTTTATTTATAATAATGATTATTTTAGTAACCAATAGGTTTTTACTTTATATTTGTTATTAAAATTGGTTACTATAGTAATTAACATTTTTTATCACTAAAATGAGTTAATAAAGAATTATTTTCTTACGGTGAAAATTATTAACTTCCATTTTATGTTTATCAATAATTAGGATATTCGGTTTAAAGAAAATACGAATATGCACTAAATTATGGGTTAAATGTCATATAGTTTTGAATTAAAATAATTTCGTAAATACAAATTATGAAATATAAAATTCAAACTAAAACAAATTTTGAAGTGCATTAATTAAAACCCTTACGTAATCGGTGCATAATTATATATATATTCCAACAATACTTAGTTTTCTTTTCTCCTCTATGTCATGATTTGACATTACATCTACTATAACTAAATTTGGTCAGAGTTCAGTCAACCTAATGACGGGCTAATAAACGAAACCCAATTTAAATTTAAATATAACTTTAAAGCCGATTTAACTTTAATTCAGTTAAAATACAATTTAATACATGTTTGATTCTGTATCAAAAGTGATGTAAAACTGGTTAACACTAATTTTCTAACGTATATATTTAGTTAACCGATTTAAAAATAAAAAATTCATCGGAAAATTGATTCAAATTAATTCAGATGAACAGTAAAAAAAATTGATAAGATATAAAAACTAGAAAAGAAAGAAAATACCTTATATTCGATCTGAGAGATGATTAGTGGATTTTGATGTTCCTGTCGTGTCACTGGATATTACATTCTACCCACCTTCCAACTCCACCACATGCGTCCTATTCAAAACCAACCATTTTGTTCCTTTCTTATCAATAATACAATTTTCATACAATGATTAGCCTTTAATAATAATACTTGTAGTTTTTCATGCATGATTCAATCATGTTGCTGCAATTTTAACAGTTCTATGAAAATCATTTTCTGTTTTAAATTCAACCATCTGTAACTTCATGGCAGCTTCTACCATATTATGTATTTTTATCATATTAAATATAAATGTTGCTCAACTCGTTTTCTTTTCCAAATCGTTGTCATATAGTAATAAAATAAATATTATTTGTCATAAGTCCCTATTTTTTTATGTAGCACGACCCACCGTGTTATTTTATATTCTATTTTTAGCATTTATCTTTCTATTATTTCACAGTCCTTTTTTTGGTCACATGCTATTGTCTAGTTATTGTTAAAAAAACATGTAGAGTATATAAAAGAAGCATAGTTAGGCATGCATAAAAATTCATAAAATATAGTACAATAAATATACATTGTAACTATGTAAAATTAAATTAAAAACTGTTAGAAATATTTTAATATAATTTAAAAAATAAAATAATTAAAATAAAAATTCTACTGTTACTCATGTTTTTATAGATCTTTAATTTATGGGTTAATATTTTCTATAGCTAACGGCTATATTCTTATTACTATTTACTCATTTGTCTCCTTTTGCTACGTATAAATATCACCAGGTGCATGGGGAAGAAAACAACAACAACAACAGAGACAACAAACACTAGAGTTTTTTTTTCTTAAAAGTGTTCTTCTTTTCTTCTCTATATTATCTTTAAGACAATGGTGTTCATAAGGTTCGGAGATCCTTCGCTGCACTCGATCGATCTGACGGGTTGTTGTATATTGGGAGAGAAACTCATATGATTTGAAACACATATGAGTGTGCATTTGTTTAGTCCAGTAAGGACGTTTTCTCTCTAAGGATAGCGCTACGCGTGTCTAACCCAGGATATTTCTACTCCTTACCTTTTATCTTTTATTTATTATTGTTATTATAATTGTTGATCTCTTATTAATATTCATTGTTTTATATATTGTCTTAGTATTATTATTGATTTAATAATTATTATTATATCATTTTATATTTTTATGATTATTAGTATTATTTGAGTAATATTTTTCTAACAAAAATATCGTCGACAATTCTAATAGCAAAACAAAATTTTACCATCGTGTACAAATTTCATCTTTTCTTGAAAACATCTATGAAGAAGTTAAGCTTATTTTTAGTCTGGTTAAATGTATTTTAATTTTTAAGCTTTTACATAAAATTAAAATTTGTTTCTATTTTAAATTTTGATACATTTTTTGTTCTAAAACTTTAAAAGGGAATTAATATATTTTTGTTAACTCAATAACTTGATTTTTTTGAATTTATTAAATTATGTTTTAGATTTGATATTTAGATGGAACATATTAAATAATATAAACAACTTAAATATTTTTAAAATGTTGTTGACACGTTAAAAAAGTTTATTACATTAAAAAAATTATATCCCTATATTTTAAAGTTTGAAGACCAAACTAAATCACAGTTTAAAAGAAAAAGAATTCAAAATAATAATTAAAAATATATTTAAATCTTTTTAGTCTGTGAAGAGAATTATAGTACAATTTCATATATATACATATTTCTTTAATAATTTGTATGTTATTGTATTGAAATTTCATAGTAGCTAGATACTTCATCTTGCTAAAGTATTTAAAAGTATTACATGAAACACAAATTGGAAATGGATATATTAAAAATTAAATAAGTTAATAATTTGGATATGTATATAATATATATTAAATATTAAAATATGAATGCTTCATTGACGGTATTGCAACTATCTTAAAATTTAGTATATAGAACCCTATTGTCTTAAATACACTTACTAAAAATTTCTTGATATCTGCTAACAATAAAATGTTACAATCATACATAAAAAAAGTATGTAATAAATTTAATAAAATTTAGAAAGCATGGGCCAAAAAGAAAAAGTATAAATTTAAAATTATAATACTCATAATTAACTCAAAAGTATTTAAACTGGATTTTCATTAAAATTATGGTGACGTGTATATTAATTTTTAAACGGGGTACATTAAAATAACAATTAAAAGGATATAGAAGTAGTAATCTTCTACGGTGAGTTTGAAGTTGCACTCAGAAAAAATGGGACCTTTGGGAAAGCACACGACCAACACTGGGACACAACTACAGCCACCAACATGGCCCACACAAAACCTGAAGACCCTTTTGTCCTCCTTCAGTACGGATTTCAACTCAATAAAATAGTTTTAAGACTTTATCAGTTCATATTTATATTATTATTATTTACTGAGAAAAATGCTCTGATTCAATGTCTAATGTTCTCCACTTTACTACTTTAGCAATGTGATTGCTTATAAAAATATTTCTAAGGAAAGCATCATAATTGCTTAATAACTTTGATGAGAAACAGAAATTGGTGAAAAGCAAAAAGAAAAAAAAAATGCAATGCACAACAAAAATGATTTCATCTCCTCCTTTGTTAAGTCAGCCACAGAAAACTACATTTCCAACATTTAACATTTTTTCCTTTATACTGGGCCCTGATGACATCACAGGTCCGTTTAGATCTTTCTGGGCCTTGGACCTGTCGCAATCAGGTCCATTGGGAAAGCCCACTGGCCGCCTCATGCACTCATCTTTCCTTTTTTCCTCCATATAAACCTCTGCAATTCCTCCATTCCCTCCCATCTTACCTTACCATAACAAAAAGTTCCTTCTCTCTTTCACTCTCACTCTCACTTTTTTCTGTGCTTCTCTTTCTCTCTCTCCTTTCACGCCCTTCGAATAGTGTAGAGAGGAAAAAAGGTCTCAAAGATGAAACCAAAAGACGGGTTTTTTGCTGAAGGTATCACTGTTAGCATGAGTTGAACTTGCAGAATAAAATTTGCATCACCTAGAGTCATAGCTTGCACAGTTATCTTGAACCTTTTTAATATGTGTAATTTTTGTACTAGCTGAGCTTACGCTATATAAGATAATTATTCTGTGACTGACTGAACTATTTTACTTTATGGTAAACGGAGATATTCTCTTGTATTCTTTTAATTGTTTTATACTAACTTTTTTTCTCTCTTGGCTACTTTTTATCTAATCTAAAGCTGGCTTCTGCTTCTGCCTCTGCCATTCTTCTTCATTATTCTCTGCACTAATTAAGAGCATGATACATGATGCAGGTCCATATAAGGGGTTTCTCATCATGCACGTGACTAGCAGCAAGGTGGCCATGGTCAACCCTCTGAGAATTGGGAGGTGTGACCGAAAAGAAGCCATTAGTGGCTCTGAAATTGGAGCTGACAATTCTCCTGGAGTGCTGCCAGTAGCAGCAGCAGGAGCTTCATTCTAATCTGGTGCTATCCTATCTGAGCTTTTTACTTCCTTCTATCATCTTTCTTCACCATCTAGTTTCTACCACACTTCTTTGTTTTTTCTTGAACTCTTCTTGACCTTGTAAGACCTTTTCTTGACCTTGTAAGACCTCACACCCTATATGTTTTCTTTGTTTTTGCTTTTGTGGAAGACCCTATATCAGAATCCACTGATATAGAGTTTCATCTCCTTCTTTCCCCGTTGCCACCCAACTCATCTTCTCCTTCCTTGTCTATCCCTCCTGAGCTGTTACAATTTTATCCTACCATCATGATGCAACCAGTAATATCATGCCATGGCTTCAAACAAAATACCTTACCTTAGAACCTCCTTCGGTGGGGTTCTTCAAATCTGCTAGCTACTCGGAGAGCATGGCTTCCAAAAGCACAATCTGGCGTAGTTTATTTTGCTGTTCTTTTATTTGCGAGAGATCAATGTAGCTTGTACTATGTGCAGCAGCAGCAGCAGCTAGCATGCTTGGTCGTGGTCCTTAAGGTAGGTATGTATGTATGGTAAGTTGTAAAGATTGGCCATAGTGAATAAATCAATGTTGCTTGTATTCTGAGGAATTCAAAAACCTTCTGTGTAATATTCTGTTAAGGCAATCAATTTCGCTTGTATCATTGTGTGCAGAATATTTATGCTGTTGCAGACATCTGTTTCGTTGTTTTATATGTTGTTTGGCTGAGAAAGTGTGCAACTGCATACATATTCTTTTAGATCTAAGCAAGGGTCTCCCTCGTGACTGCTCCAATGTACAAATATCCGCTGTATTATTGGAGTTATCTCTTTCTCTCTCTCTCTCTGAAATTCAGAAGCTCTGTGCCTTTTTGATAAAAGAAAAGAAAAAAAGAGGCTAAAAATGAAATCCGAGCTCAGCCTCATAACTACAATACAATAAAGCTGATTGCTGTTTATAGTTTTTTTTACCTCCCCCAACATAATCATAGAGCTTCACCCAAAGAGCATTGAATTAGTAAATGGTGAAAGAAGCAAACAAAAACCCAGAATGAAGTAGAGAGAGAAAGAGAGAGAGATAATTCCCTGATCTTTCCCTATCTTGTTGATTTGTTTTCTTCTTTTATGCAAGACAAGTAAGATAAATGTCATGAGTAAGCTCAATTTGGCACTACATGTGTGCTAGGCTGCTAGAGCCCCATCTCTCCATCCAATGCATAGGACTGAAACCCATTAAAGTCACACTCCCTCCCTCCATTTGAATCATATCAAGTAGAAGAATTTGAAACACCCTTCTCTTACTTGGTACTGGTCCTTTCTTTCTCTCTTTTTCTTTTTCTAGTGTAATATGAAATGCAAATGTTCAATTATCTTCTGCACCAGCAAGTGTGAAAATGTGATAACTTTGGTAGCAAGTGAGATGACAGCAAATTTGACGCAGAAAACGCAATTTCCCTTTCGCTCTCTTGATTTGGAAGGGTGCTTCAGCCATTCCTTTCACATGGCAGGGGAAGGACAAGCACTTTGGGATAGAATACAACCTGAGCCCATAAGGAATATCACACACCCCAATGTTTTTGATGGGGCTGCCACACACCTACCACCCTCAAATAGTGAAGAATAATATCTCTCAAATTACCACTTTCTCCTCCACTTCATTTTCTGCACAGCAAAATATCAAACATGTCGGCATCATAAAAAAAAAAAACAAGAGGGTGGGGGTGGAATTGATGTGTTTTTAACCATATTCCATTTCAGATGCCTAACACATTGTTTCCATCAATCACCGGCACGTGGTAGCCCAACCTAATAGCGTAGACAAAGATTTTTCTCTGTATACATACTGTATGCAGTATATTCCAAAACGGATGCATAAAATTTTGTGTATTGACACGATTTGTGTGATGGTTATGCAAGTCTAGGGAAAGAAGAAAAAAATAAAGAAAGAAAGAGAGAAATCGTGACGCATCAACTACGGAAAACCTTTTGCATACAAATTCAATTCAACTGCATACCTTCTTGACTTTAATAATATATTCTGGTTTTTCAGGTTTTTAATCACAGATGTACTGCATCAACTTTCATGCACTGCTATACTTTTTTTATTTTTTCTCGATTTTACTAATTGAAACGTAGCCGCTACAGCGTCCATAATTTAAAAATGAGCTTAAATGGGAATTTTCTGTATATAGGCCTGTGGGTGTAGAAGTAGAGTGGAAAAATAGTATGCAGCAATAAATGAGATTTATGAAGTATTTAATTCTGACATAGAAGTGAGGAAGCATTCTACTTGTATAAAAGGCAGATGAGGAAAATGAATGTGAAGATAAAATGTTGATTGAATGTGATGGAATGAATGAAAGGTTTGACTGGGATGGATTATATGGAAGTGTGGAAGGTAAAGAAGCCAGTAAAGGGATAAGAAAAAGGGTTTGTATACATTTTTTATGTGCCTAAAAGGGATCAAAGGTAGGTGACTTGTGGCACAAAATGATGATGTCTATGAATGGACATTGAAAAGTTAAATGCCTTTCCCTAGGGTATGAGTTAGTAACTATTTACCCTCACCCCACCAATGGGACCCTGTTTTTCTTTTTTGTGTTTCTAATTTGTGGTAACGAGAGAGAACGACAACATAAAGGCTGAGTTTGAATTAAGTTACAGTGATAATATGCTTCACGTATTCCTTTTGAGGTGATTTGGCATTAGGTACTACCACCCTTGGCCCCATCTTGGTCAAGCCTTTTTCCACCTTTAGGTTACATGCGAACATGGCTCCTTCATTACCTCTTACTTTTTCCTCAACATCATTCCATTCATGACCCTTTCCAAACTAAGGGAATGACATCTCAATAATGCCTTCATGGAAAAAACATACGCCTCAATTAATTAATAATTTCATTCAATTCAATGTTTCTTTTCCGGCAACTGAGACAGTGTATCACTGAGGCTATACCAAATTTAACATACTTAAACAATTCCCAGTTGTGCAGTTAGTAGGACTACAAACTAATTATTACATTTGTAGCATGTCAAGGAGGCAGTGAGTGTGATTTTATTTTTGTTAAATAATTACATGACAGTGCATTAGTGATGCAATGTTTCAAGATTTTTCATTCTTAAAGATGGGTTAGGTTGATGGTGAATTCACTGAACTCAACATTGATAAGCTTGTGCAAAACCGTACACAAAGTGGTCACTAGAAGAAAGTACCTCTCAAGATTGCTCAGTGCAAGATACTTTTATAGATTACAATTACATAATTCAAATTGCATTTACATCTTACTAAATCTAAAATTCAGTTTTCAAATTACTTAATTTAATCTAAAATACATTTTTAGACTACTTAGTTCAGAACACATATGATGTAATCTAACCTATTTTCTATCCATACATAATTTAATCTTTTTCCATATCTATAAAGGTGCAAGAAAAAACTATGGGGTGTTGAAAGAAAGAGGCTAAAATTATATTCAAACCTTTTTGGCCCAACACAAGATGACCTTGACCCTTATGAGGTTTCTGTGTAATGGGTTAGGTAATCCATTTGTTCACATCGAGTATCATCTTTAAGCAGTGTACAATAGTCCCTTCACATATTATTTCGTGGAGCAGAACAATGACAAAACAATCACATGGTGAAATATCATTCCTTAAGCATGAGTCTCAGCAATTTTAAGACATACAAATTTTCTGAAATTTTAAAATTAAAAAAAAATAGTTTGAAAAAAAAAAGTATGCATTAAGCAAAATAAAAATTCACATGTTATTCTAATCTTAAAATAAAACTTGTTTAGCCCAATCATTCTTAAAATAAAACTTGCTTAGCCTAATTATTTGGTTAACACATGTTATTGTAAGTACGATTCTTAACTTTTTGTTACAAGATACATGCCATGTTCCACTTTTTCCATCAAAATTTGGAGAAACCTTTTGATATTTGTTTCTCCAAAAATTGTTTTTTAATTTATGCAAGATCACATTTTAGCTTATGGATAACTGTGTTTTTTTTAGTTAGAGAAATGGAGTCATTTTGTTTCTGTGAGGTCAATTTTTGACTGAAACATTTTTCTATTTATAACTCTAGTTTTCTTCCTAAGTGAGTTTGTGGATGCTCTTTATATATATTATTTGGTTTGTTTTTTTTTGAATTGTTCTTTAGTTACTAAATACCAGAACCATAATTAAGATTTCCAGAGAAAATCTCTTCAAGAAGCTACGGAACAATAGTGTTAGAGTCTAAACCTTACACATTGCTCAAGATAATGCTAGTCTGAAAAAAAAAACAACTTTTTGCAGTTTGTGAACAAGCTGCAAATCATATATTACTATAATCAAGAAGACAATAACTTGCTATCCATGCCTAAACAAGTGATACAAAACAATGGCTTACCAAATGAAGCATCACAGCCCAATACATCATTAAATGTTTCATCGGAATGTTTTTTTAAGGACAAGAGATTCTTAAGATGGACTCACACTGTAAATTCACACTCTAACTGAAAAAAAAAAAAAATAAAAAAATTAGTATACTTAAGCAAAACATGGAATACCTTAGCTAGTAGAGAGAAAGAAAATTACTTTATAAATAATTTTCATAGTGTTTTTTTTTTAATTTAAAAAATAATTGGTATTTATGGGTGACCATAACCAGCAAAGCTTGGGCCTCAGTTGTCCAATTTGATGTGGAACGACCAGTCACCTGTTAAAAAGTGGTGGAGGGCTAACATTTTGATGTGTTACTCCAAAGCTCCACAAAAGAAATTATTATTCTTATTTTAAAAATATTAATTATTGTGTATCATTTAATGAATTTGACCTTTCAATAACTTTAACTGTGTAATTTTAGTTTATATATTAAACTTATATACATTCAATTCTCAATCATTTTATATCGTTTTGCTTTTTGTTGTCATTTTTCCATCGATCTCTTCTTCCATTACTTGTATCAAAAGATCTACTTTTTAAGTTTCTCACAATCTATTTTTTCGGCGCAACAAATGTTAGGAATTCAAATGTGAGTCTAAGTCCTACATTTATTAGAAATGAGAAAGTGGAGCACTATATAAGAATAAAAAGCTCATTGTCTTAAGATTTTGGGTTAAGAATAGTGTCAATACCTTATGTTGTTGGATTCAAGTCTTATTGGTATTGTATTTTTTTAGTAAAACCGTCCTCTATAAACCTAACAACAAAAAGGTTGGTAATTTTTAATTTGATTTTAATATTAATTTTTTTTATAAATTTAACTTGACAACAGAATACAGAGAACCACATCTCTTCTTCTTCTTCTTTCTCACCAAAACTCTATCATCTTATCATCTTTCTCTTGTTACTCACATGTTTCATCCGAGATATAGAATTTAAAAAGATTAAATTTGTATAATAATATTGTATTGTTTGATGGAATACACAAATTAGTGTTTGATATTGTTATATTGTTTGTCTTGACGTGTAAAAAACAAAGCAATGGATGCATTGTACAAACATCAATTAAAAAAATATCATGTTACATCTGTTATAAACCACTATCAAAATACATATAGAGAGATATTGCATCACTTGTAGAATACAAATAATGTATAAAATGCAAATATTAACTCGGTTATGCCATATATAATTAATGTAGAAAGGGCTTCACAATATTTCATTTGTTAATTGACATATTATGTCTACTTTTCACATTGGTTATAATCAATGTAAAAAAATTTATTTACATATGGTTGCCATCTATATCAATTTTACAACTAATAACATTTGAAAGGGAAAAATATAATACAAAATGAAATTCGAAAGGATAATAAAAGGGAAAAATATAATAAAATGAAAATAAGTGTGATATAATTTTAAAATGATAATATAAAATTAAATTTGAAAGAGAAAAAGGAAAAAAAATAAATTTAACATATTTATAAGATTTTGTAGGGTAGTAATTGTATTAAAGATACATACACAATAATAATAAAAAAATGTCTTTTATGATAGCAGTGTGAAAGCACGCCCATGCACTAGTCTCGCTCAAGTTAAAAGTGCTAGAAATTCTTGTCTGAGCGAGAGTTCGAACAATGAGCATTGTTGGTTTCTACGAGTTCTCACTTAAACGACACCTTCTCGTCTAAGCGAGATTACTCGTCACTCAAAACAAAAGCTCGTTGCTTGAGCGACGATTTAATAGGTTATATATTTTTTCATATATGGTTATGATTATAGTCATGGGCATGGTTATAGAGAGATTATGATTCTATAGTTATATGACATTAGTCTTACACATATAAGACCTTGGACACCACTTTAACCCCAAAATCTTAAGGCAATGTTGTTATGGGTCTTTATTCTTATATAGTGTTTTACTTTGTTTTTTCTATCCAATGTGGGACTTTTTTGACTCACACTTGGACTATTCCCAACACGATTCAAGTAGGAACTAGCGACGAGTTTCTGCTATTCTCGCAGGCGAAGGTCACTCGCGTGGGCGAAAATAGTAGGTTCCTCTCCTTGCTCGCGCATGCAACATCATATATCAACCAAAAAAACAACAACATGTTTTCACACAATCAACAGTATCATCAAGAACACAAGACAGATCCAAAAACAATCCAAACATTTAAAAACATGCAAAACCCTAGCTTCCCTTACCTGCACAAATACTAGCCAACCAAAACAGGCACCCAAAGAAAAGCACCACAGTTCCAAAAACGAACTTAACAACTGTAAATTATGAACGGAAGGACGAGAATAAAACTTTAGGAACAAACCCAAGACAAAACCAAAGTAATTGAGCTGGAAGAAGAGTAAAAGGAAAGGTTGAGCTTAACTTACATGGAGAAGGAGTTGTTTAGTTATCTCGGAGGAGAACTTTCAACAAGCTCAAAGGGAACTTGCAAGTGCCCGAGAAAAAAGGATGAGGTGGTTCAGCTTTGGGAGACAGAATGAGAATTAGTGATTTAAAAAAGGGGTTATGGAGAACTTAGTGTAATCTAATTATTATATTGATTAATTTTTTTATCTATAAATTATTTATTATTTAATTTTTCTTGTGTAGTATATATTAAATATAAAGTTATAAAAAGTGTTTACTTAACTATATAATTCCATATAAAGAACCCCGATTCATGCAGTTAATTCAATTTTAACTATTCACACAATTTTAATTGTTTTTATTTTAAATATAGTAATTTTCAAGATATAATAAAAGAACTAAATATCAATATATAAATAAATATTATTTGCGATAGACTTAATAAATTTAGAGATTTATCTTAATAATTTAAAAAATGAAATATATTATTATAAAAGTTAAAACCCCAATCCAATCCAATTGAAGAATAAATATATAGTTGTTTTAATGTACAAGATTTAACACATTGCAGTATAATAAGAAAATCGATTTTAGTTTTAATGTGATAGTAAACCAAATAAGGGTTGATTGAATAATAAAACATAAATAGCATTTGAGATTATCCTGAAAATGGAGTTCTCCCGCACTCTGATCTTTCACACGACACCTTTCTTCCTTATAAATATCCCATACAGTTGTTAGACTTTTCTTACCTTCTTTCCCTTCATCATCATCTTTCTAAATCTCCTTTTCTCATACCATTTTCTGCATTTCTCTATAGGATTAGGATCAGATATGGTGCTGCTTTCCCCAATTTCAATAAGAACTGAGAAGATTTTACCCATTCACCTTCCCGTTGTGGACTTATCCACAGAAAGATCAATGCTAAGAAAACTGATAGTGAAAGCTTGTGAGGAGTACGGTTTCTTCAACGTCATCAACCATGGCGTTCCTTGCGACACTGTAGCCAAAATGGAAGAAGCAGCTTTTGATTTCTTCGCCAGACCACTGCCCCAGAAGAAACAGCTTCCCCTTTATGGCTGCAAGAACATTGGCTTCAATGGAGACATGGGTGAGATTGAGTACCTTCTCCTCAGTGCTTCTCCTCCCTCCATTGCTCACTTCAACAACGTCTCCAATGTCCCCTCCAACTTCAGGTACCTCCATTCTCATCTTCACCAAATACTGCATGCTTCAGCTTCGTTAATGTATCATCACCAATTCAGGAGATGAATTCTGTGATAATGCTTTTTGTTTTATTTTATTTTCGGTACATGCCACTTTGTGTGATGATGTGTGTGTGGCGAAAAGATCGACAAGATCTGGTGAATAAGAAAAGTAACAGTCGAGGAGTGACAAGGTCATGACTCATGACTATGTAAGAAACCATTAACCATCTATACACACGTCTCTCTTTACATAATCATCTAATAAAAAATAATAATTTTTGTTAGTAATGATATTTTGACATTACCCTTTTTTTTCTATTATATGATATTATTTTTTATTATTATTAATATTTTTTTCTAAAAATATAAAACTTAATTTTTGTTAAAATTATTTTATCTTTTTGAAAATTGTCAAATGATATTAAAGAATTTTTTTATTTTTTTAATAAGTGAAATTCATACACATGCAAGATTTACATCAGAAATATCAACGTGAGTATAATTTTAAAACAATAAGAATAAAAAAAAAAAAAAAGAAAACTTAAAAAAAAAATAATTTAAAAAAAAAAAAATAAAAAAAAAAAAAGAGAAAACCTACACGACGTAGCATCAGAGTGACCAGATAAATTCTTATTTGTTGTTGATATGGACCAGGCTAGCTAGTAAGTTCTTGCCAGCTTAAGTAGTGACCACCTTAATAATTATAATGTCTGGTTTAAAGAATTAATTGTTATAAATCCCTTATCACATTAAAAAAAAAATATAATATTAAAAAAGTATAATTTTATTTTAATTTTACTTCTCTCTGTATATTTATTACATTTACTGTTGTTATTTTATTATTATATTTTTATTTGTATTGTTTCCATGCAAAATGGAACGTAGGATCTATTATTTTGGTGGGTTGAAATTACGTACGTTGCTATGAGTTGTATCTGAGCAACACCAACAGGAAGGGAGAGAGAATGTGTGTTGTGTTTGTGTTTGAAGGCTATTCCCATCTGTGACTGATGGCACTGTGCCAACCATTTTTTTTAGAACACCACGTTGCAAGTGGTCCTTTAGATCTGTGTTATCACAAAATTTCACTTCTCCCTCCCTCTATTTTCAAATAAATCATTTTTATTTTCCATCTTTAAACCAAACAATATGGAATAGTAATGAGGATAACTTTTATTATCTATTTTAACTTTTTGAATTTATGTAACTGCATGAAGAAATAAAATAAAACTATGTTAATTACGATTGTGAAATAGAGATCGGTTTAATTAATATACGTAAGTTATTATTTGGATGGAGAAAAAAAGAAATACAGCATAAGAGGAATAAAAAAAAATGTATCGTTTGGATGGATATGTACATAGAAATAACAAGAGGCTGAAATTTTTGTCTCTACTAGGACATAGGTGAAAAGGACAGAAAAGTTATATACATTTTTTTAAAATAAATAAAAGGTAATTACTTATTTCATAATGTTTTCTTTCAAGATAGTTTTTTATATGTTTCCAATGATGTAAAAATTACCATTTAATGTTTTAGGAAAATAAAACAAAAAAGTGAAATGAGAGACATAACTTCTCATCGGTTTATTACTAATGAAGAAAAAGTGTTATTTTTGCTAAGTTTAATGAAAATGTAATTTTTATTTTCTATTTTCTATAATAAATAATAGGATTTACTTTTCATTCTTTATCTCTATTTTATTTCATTTCATTTCGCCACATATGAACAAATGGTGAGAAAGGGGAATTTTTTATGTGGTCCAAAACAATTAATCTGAATCTCCATATAAAAAATCATTTTCTTATATTTTTTATATTAGTATTTTTTTTTAAAATACAGTTAAGTGTTTGTTATTAAACACTTTAAAGTTGTGCCCAATTTTTGGTATAAGTATCAATGAATTCATTTTAAACACGTGTGAATTAAATAAATGTTAATCGAACACGTGTCGTGTCTATAGACAAAAGATAAAAAGTCTTAATTTGTTTGTTGTATTAAGAAAATAAAACTAGGTGAATAATATTTTAGCAATTTAAAGCAGTTAATAAAATATATCATGACCAGTTTCCTTTTAAAAGGAACTATTTAAAAACGTCCAATTATAATAAAACTCATCATGCAATAAGATCTTTATTTATTTGACCTTTCGTACTGCATAAAACAGACAACACAGATGGTCTTGTTCTCTCAACACCAATGCATGCTTTGAGAAGATTCAGTCCTTTGCCACATAAATAACACCATTGCTTCAAGAATGCCATGAATGAAAATGCTATTATTGATGTCATAAAGATAAGGAAGAAAAAAAAACAGGAAAGTACCGTTTTTTTCTTTGAATCTACTTTAATTCCAATTTTAGAATCTTTGTTAAGTTTGTCAAAAGATAATTTTCCTTATAAAAAAAGTATGTAAGAATAAAAATAGTGTTAAAAGGTTTGTAAATTGGAATGCACGTGAGATTTGAAGTCATTCGTGTAGCACATGGGAGTGTGGAAAAGGAGTAGGTACTCCTAGGAGGTGGGATAATATGTCAGAGACTCACTTTACCTCTTTCTACTCTTCAAACTTTAATGACATTCCTGTCTTTGTCATGTCAACACTCATCACTGATGCGTGCTTGAGATTTATTTACTCATCATTATGATTAATTTGGGAAAAAGGGCGCAATCAAATTGGAAAGCTCAGAAAAAGTTCTGCGTTTCAGATGAATCTCAAATAAATCTACAACGACCAATCAAATCAAAACCAAAAGGTGAGACTTCGAATTCAAAATCAAATTCCCAAATTGTTATGAACAAAAACCTTGTTTGACAACTATTTTTCTTACCCAAACAACCAATCTCACAAGGGAAACATATAAAGCGTATGGTGTCAGTGTAGTGTCAGTATGGTGTTTGATGAAAAGCCTGTGTGGTACTTGTTGAATTGGCATTGATATAGGTGTTTTTAGGGTTTGAGTGTGTGTGACTGTGGGATTGTACATGATGACAGCTGTAGTGTGAGTGCATACACTGATGGAGTTCGGGAGCTGGCATGTGAGATTTTGGAGCTAATGGCAGAGGGTCTGGGGGTTCCGGATACATGGTTTTTGAGCAGGTTGATCAGGGATGTTGATAGTGACTCAGTGCTGAGGTTCAATCACTACCCACCTATACTTAACAGAGACTGCAAGGATAAGGACAAGTCTCCCTCCCACACCCACACCAAGGTTGGCTTTGGGGAGCATTCTGACCCTCAGATTCTCACCATCCTCAGATCCAACGACGTGGGTGGCCTCCAAATCTCTCTTCAAGATGGGGTGTGGAACCCAGTTGCTCCTGACCCCTCAGCTTTCTGTGTTAATGTGGGTGATCTCTTGCAGGTATATGTCTTCACATCTTTTTTTCTTTTCAGCCCCACAACCTGGTTTCATTTTCCTCAGCACAACACAATACTCAGCCTACCAATCCTGGGGGGCCTTTGCTTTTTCTTCGGCTGCCTTCGCTCTAACACCTCGCACATGGGACTGCCAAACAAATTAATACACATCTCCATCTATATTAACCCTTCCATCTTCATATATAAACATTTACTGTGAGAAACAAAAACGTATATACACACGCGCACACAACAACAACAACATGTAATGGTAATGTAATGTAACATAGTACATGCTAATGGATTTGGAAATTTGGATATCCCACTTTCCCTTGACCCGATTGTGATCAAACAGAAAAGGGTATACTTAGACACATCAGATGTCATGTCACACACGACAACCAACATGTTAGTTATGTACAACATCTTAAGAACTGGAAGGAATGAATACTAACGATGGAGATGTAGGTTAAGGTTTGCTGACGAATTAGCTTTCGGTTTTGTGTGCAAGAGGTGGTACAAAAACGGGAAGTGAATGATTTTATGTGTATTGATGTGTTGTGCTGTGTTGGATGTGTTAAGGTTATGACAAATGGAAGATTTGTGAGCGTGAGACACAGGGCTGTCACAAACTCACACAAGTCTAGAATGTCGGTGGCGTATTTTGGGGGTCCACCACTTGATGCATGCATTGTTGCTCCCTCAGTTATGGTTACGCCTCAGAGGCCCTCCCTCTTCAAACCCTTCACTTGGGCTGAATACAAGAAAGTCACCTACTCAATGAGGCTGGGAGAACGCCGCATTGACCTTTTCAGGAACTGCACGCAACTGGAGTAATACCTTTCGTTCTTCCACACTCAAAACTACACTTCGTAAGAGCAATACCACTTTGTAAAGGTTTTTCCTCCCTTTACGTTTTGGTTCGGTGTCCATTCTTGTTGTAATGGTGTTTCTTATGTGCTTTGCCAAAATGTGCCACCAAATTTTGCATTGCGTCAAACTCTGCAAATTAACTTTATATGGAAAAGTAATTAAAGAGAAAAAATTTATGTTGATGGAGTACTAACATTGGGTGCCATTAACTACTGTTGTTGCTTCTTAACTCAAACAAATCTGTGTTTGAAATTCTGTTGTGTTCAGGTGGTTTCGTTGTTGTGATTATCAGGGACTTCCGTTTATTGAATGGGTATTATAACTTTCATTAGATTTCGTTTGTATATGCTATTTTTCTTTTCTTTTTATCATACTGTTTTATTACATTTACGTACCAACCTTTTTCGTCTTCTTCACATTCATAACAAAAAATATTTAGTTATGCAGTACTGATTAATTTTTGTACGATAAATTATTAACTTTGTTTTTATTAAATAAAGAATCTAATTATGCGTACAAAATAATACTTTACCAGCCTCGTAAATAACTATATTAATATAATAATATAAAATAATAATTGATTATGATTAATTGTTAATTTGATTATATAATTAAATTGGTTGGTTATATTAGTTTAAATATTATATTAAATTATTTTTAGAAATTGTGACTTGTCTTTAATCTAAATTATATACTTTATGAAAGTCATAGAAAATCTTTTTGGTAAGTCACATTTTTCATATGATAAATGACATTATACAATGAACTATAATATAATTTTGTATATATATTTTCTGAAAAAATGTTTTATATAATTTTTATATAATATATTTTAAACATAATTTTTAAAAATAGTATAAGAATGAAACTTGTATTTAACTCTTTATATTATTACTTTACTTTTATATGTACTATTTTCTTCGGTGATACTAAAAAAAACGAAAATTATTACATTAAAATATTAGTTTTGAAGTCAAACTGTTATTATGCAATTTTTACCTCGTTTCTTTAAGATTAGATACCTTTATATTTTAAAACATGCATTAGATAGGATATTTATCATTTAAAAAAAAAAAGTCAACTCACCAAATTTGTCAAAAGGAAATTGTCATTTTTTTGGTCAAAGCCTTCTATTTCTTGTGGATCATTTTTATAATGAGTAAACTATAAACATAAAAACACACCAAACTTCAAAGTACTGTGTGTTTTAGCTCAGACATACATCCCATGCTCCTTACAAATTCAGAAAAACTTATTTTCACTAAGAATGAACCAATTCCCATGCTCCAAGCCTCAAGAGTTTATTTCAAGTCATACAACGTTTTCCTTATTGTGAACATTTTGTTTTCTATTATCTTTTTACCTCAAATTCAAATTCACAAGGCTGTTAATCCAGATGTCATTGAAAAAAAAATGAATTCACAGGTTTTATCAATTTGGCTTTTATTATCGCTACTAAAATATTATGAAATAACAATAAATTTTATAGACAAAAAAAAATAATTATTATAATAATTAATTTAAATATTAATTTATAAACAAAAAATTATTGGTATTTAAAATTATTGATATTAGAAGTTTTTATCTAAAAAAATCTAATTAAAATATTTTTTTTTAAATTAGAATGTAATAATATTTTCTTTTAAATCGAAAACCAAATTAACACGTTTTTACCAAAAAGAATATCATCCGAATAATTAAAGTCTAAACGAGCCGACCAATTTGAACTTGGACAAACAAACTTCCAACGGTTTTCTTTGCCCAAAAAATAGTCCCATGAAGTGGAGCACAACAATGAATCTTTTGAAGGCGGAAAATGGGTATTTAAGGAAATGGTGTAGGAGGAAATTTTGGGTACAGTCATTGAAGCGTTTTGGCATCAGAGGCAAATATTTTAGTCCGAACGTGTTTAGGTTGGGCCTTAAACCACTTCAAAATCTTTTGCACCAGAACAATTACTAATTACACTCTATAATAATTTGAAAAAATTAAAGCGTTCCTTATCAAATTCTTTATCACTGTAGCACACCGCTACTGTTGCTGGAGAGGAAGAAGAAGAGATGAAGAAAACTGCAAGAAAGAAAAAGATAGAAAATGACAAAAAGCCATTCCTTTCGAAAAGCTTTTTTCGAAACATATTTTACATATTCTAGAAAATCATTTTCAGAACAAACTTTAAATAAAAATAAAAAAAATTCATTTCAAAAGATATTATATGTACTAGCATAACACATGCGCTATCGCGCCTGTGTGTATGTATTTTTTAAATATGCGTGATATTATATTAGTAGGTGATAATATTACAATGTTATTAAGTTAATATATAAATTAAAATTATATTTATTAAAAATAAAGTAAAATATATTAGAACAGATAAAAGAATAACCATTGATAAATAAAAAAGAAGAAAAGAAGTAAAGATATCCGATTTTATAAAAAGTTTGTAAAAGTAACGGTCAATTTTTAAAAATTTAATAAATTATTATATTTAAAGGGTAAAATAGGTATTTTGAAAAGTGGACACAAAAAGGAGAATCCCTTTATACATTAAGGGTAAAATCGATATTTTGAAAAGTGGACACAAAAAGGAGAATCCCTTTATACATTACTAGCGTAAACACAGGCGTTATCGCGCCTCTACGCATTTTTTGAATTATATTAATAATTAATGATATTGTAATGTTATTAAGTTGATAAACAAAATAAGAGTATATTTATAAAAAATAAAGTAAAATGTATGGAGAAAATATATAAAAAAAATAACTGTTGATGAATAGTATGAGAAAAAAAAAGAAGGAGATAAGTAAATAGTTTTATAAAAACTTGTAAAAATAACCGTTAATTTTTAAAGACTTAATAAAAAATTAAATTATAAAGGATAAAGTTAGAATTATGAAATGTGGACACAAAAGAAGGAATCCCCTTTATATATAGTTATAGATAAAGGATAAAGTTGTAATTATGAAATATGGACACAAAAGAGAAAATCTCCTTTATATATAGTTATAGATTATAGATTCTGGAACTCATTCCAAAAAATATTAAAACGAAGACGTGTTCCAAAAAACTTATTCGAGAAATGTTTTTAAAAACATATATTCCGCAAGTCACTTTCAGGAAAGGTCAAATTGTCATTTACAATTGAAGGGGCTGCATGAAGTAATTCTGGGGTAGTAGGAAGTAAACGCCTTAGGAAATATTAAGGAGGGAAGAGGGCCCATTTTATACACAGTTTTCTTTGCTGCTCTTAGTTTCGTCCTCACCTAATACGCATTTTTAGGGTATTATGGTTTCATCTATACATACATATACACACACATATATATATATATATATATATATAAAAGTAAAAACCTAACTAACCATAAACCTACTTTATAATAGTTAAATTACAAAATCAAATTGATAGGTTTGTTAATTCATTAGATATTAAACTTATTTTCTTTAAAACTATTAACTTTAATTTCTCTCCATATATTTTCACATATTTAACCAGCATGAGCAAAAGCATGTATCGATTTTTCATCTGAGCAGGTTTGAGAATCGAGTAGGCTTGATAAAGTATCCAATAATAAAATATTTAATCAAAAGTGAACATATTAATCAAAATTACAGGCATATTCAAAACATGTCTAAAAAACAATCAGAAAATGAACAGTACCAGATTGGTGGGGCTGCTTTTTCTAGATGTTCTTCACAGTAATCTGATTCAAGTCTTAACAAATTATTCCACTAAGTGAAATCTAGAACTAAGAATGATACGCGTAATTAAGTTTCCAATGATTAACAATGACTTACATTTTGAGCTTTGGCTTCCTTCCAGAACGTTGATGCTTAATTTGGCATAATTTATTATAACAGTGTGCAATAAAAAAAAAGGTTTCAAACATAGCCGAAATCCCGTCCCAGATTTTGGACTTTGGTGAAAAAAAATGATGGTGATGGGTAGTGGTGGGAAGAGAAAACGAAGAAGAAAAGATGGTGGTAGTATATATATTTTATGTTGAATAGGGAACATTAATGTCACAAGTTGAGTAGCAAAACTTGTTGCGATAATTGAGCTAAAGTTGGGGATGAACTAAAGCATCACTGAGAGGGTCAAAGGAGAAGTTTAGAAGATCTTTTGATAACTGAGACATTGAAAATTGGGAACTTAATTCAACTCACACTGCTCTGAGATGGGTCAAAGTGTTGGAACTTGTGAATCAAAATAACATAAACAACAACACTGTGTGCTTTATTTTATTCAATCTTTTTAATCTAAACTTTCATTAGTGCCCCTATTAAGTAGGGTAACACTAGTTTTACTTAGAAAAAATAGCTATTAAGTACAAAATCTTCAAGTCGTGTCATGAACTGCTTTTTACAACATTGACTTATAAGCTTAAGTAGGGCAAGAGTGAGTTAAATTCAAACTCTATCTTCAAGTGAAAAAATAAAATAAAAAAAATCCATGATTGAACTGAAGCCTTTTTCAAAATGTAGGATTTAATTTCTTCTACCTTGTGAGTATTGATTGCTTAACAATGATTTTTAACCAACTAACTAATGGAAATGACTATAATATGAAAATAAAACAATGGATGAATAAATAATCTTTAGACATAAACAGTGTAAGATTATTAGGCATATTTATATAAGTCTCTAAGTTGAGGTTTAAAAAGAAAATAAAAAATTATTTTTTATTTTTATGAATGGTATTTGAATTTTTTTTTTACAGTTTTATCCTCGAAAATATATTAAAAATAGAAAAGCTATGTGTAAATTGTTTTTAATTATTGTCTAAAGACAAGTTCAAGATTATTAATGTAACTCGGCTAATGTAAGTATGTTTAGTTTCAGTTCTTGAAAAGTAAAAGAAATAGAAGTATTTTTAACTTTTAAATAAGAAAATAAAATCACTGAGATTATTTATGAGTTCTAATAGTAAAGGTAAATGACTATAAATGCTATATTAAATAACCTGTAACTGTGATGCAAATTTGGGTAATGAAATCTATATATACACTGATCTCTATTATTAAAAATAATAATAATAGTAATTCAATCGATACCAAACTAAAAAGTAAAGTCTCGCAATATATGGATTAGTTCACATAAAACTGTTATATAGTAAAAAGAAAGCAAATAAAATATATGAAATAGTCAAAGGTAATTTTTAAAGAAAAAAAAAACGTATAATTTATTACAAATATATCCTTAAATTATGTTAACTAAACAAAAAAATCGAATATAGATTCTTTATTGATTTTTGGATGCCGTGACATGTTGAACATTAAAAATATATTATATTAATATTTTAAATATTATTTTAATATATTTTAAAATATTAAAATTTATATTTTAAAATATTAAAATTAATAGTAATCGGTGTATTATGAAAACACAGTAAAAGAACAGAAAAAAAATTAATAAAAAATCTAAATTCTTAAAAATCACACCTTAAAACCTACACCACACTGCTTGGATTAAACATAAATACCCTTCTAATTGGTTCATGTTTTGCCGCAAATCATTGTTAGAAAAGAAATCGGTCGATAATAATAATAATTATGATTCTTATGTAATGTAATTGTGTGCTTACTATGTTGACTTGTCTGAAGGATCTTAAGTTGGTCATTTAAAACTGTCTTTTATTGACTTTATCTTTGTTCTGTCATTTTCAGATGGGAAGAAAATGACGGTGAATTCTTGAACATTGAGGCGTTAGATTTCTAAAACGGTACATACAAAATCAACCATATAATCATAACTCGCTCTCAGATATTTCTCAGAACCAAAGAAGGAACCAGATTCACAAACCTCCACCAACGTGGAAACATTGACAATTAATAAAAAATATAAAATATAAGAAATAAAAAGTGAAAACTGTTGAAGTCCCAAATTAGACAATTTCATAATGTGGGGATACTAATTTCATTTTACAAATCTTTATCGTGGGGTTAAGTTAGATTTAAAGACTAATTCTAACATAAAATGAGAGTCATTATTTAAAAAATTTTCCTAACAAAAATTTTTGGACATTTTATGAAATTGAGTTAGACTTTAAACTCACTTATAAAAATCCAACTTTAAATTATACATGAAACATACATTCATAATGTAGATTTCTTCACATGGGAATAAAAAATCCAAATAATGTATAATGTTACAAGATATGATGTCATAAATTAAATTAGACATTTTTAGTTGAAATTATTTAATTCCTTGATGTTTTCATAATGATGTTCTGAAACTAGATTATTCAGCTCCCATTTACATAATAGATAAGACTAAATTTAAAAAACATTATCGTATATATATTTCCTTAACTTCAACTTTTTAATTATGAAAATAATTTGAATAGAATTGCAAAATTTACAGTATAGGAACTAAAATCGTGGGGGAAAATATAAGAGAACCAAAATTGTAAAAAACAGAGGCTTCATATTTTTTTGGTAAATATGTTTTGCTGTGTTATTTTAGGTTCTTCGAAAATTTAACCATGTTTTTTAAGTTTTTGATAATAATAATAATAATAATAATAATAATAATGCATAAAACCTTAAATAACTATTTTTAATTATTGTTAATTATATTTGTAATAAAACATCAATTTTAAGTATGGAATTTTTGTATTAAAGTGTCGTCTATCAGATTTTGTATATATTATTACTTATAAGGACCCAAAAGAATATTTTAAATTTCAGAAAGATAATATATATATATATATATATATATATATATATATATATATATATATGACGTATTTATTATATTTGAATCTTGACATGAATACATCACACCTATCACCTACATTACCTTTAGTCCCTATAAAATTAATAATCATTTTGATTATTATGAAAAAAAAAATGGCTTTGATCCTTGAAAATTTTTAAATCTTATTTTTGGTTAGTATCATTTGCTAACATCTTCTACCGTTAACAAAATGTTTGAAAATTTATTTTTAATTGTCAGAAATCCTCCTTTCTCACTTTTCTTCATTTCCTTATACCTTTTTACAATAAAAAAAATATAAATTCTCTGTGGGACTATTTTATATGGTTATGTTTTGTTTTAGGTGTTACACTTATCACAATCGTTAATGTTTCATAAATAATTTGAACATTTGATATCTCCAAAAATATATAGACTTCTGAGACAGAAGTGATTTATCTAACTCAAAATAAATTAAAAAAAAAAGTGTCAGTGTCATATTTTAGAAGGATTAAAATGAGGAAAAATAATTATATAGTAACCAAAACCAACATTTACTCATTCTATGAAGATTAAAATCTTTAATTTTAAACTTTTAAAGAAAGAAAATACAAAATGATATATAGGAACTGAAATAAAAGAAAAAAACACAATAATTTTATAGAGCCTACAGAAATATTAGAGTTGAAATTTGAAACAAAAAATAAAATTACTCTTTATAATTTTATTATATTCTTATAAACAAAAAACAAATATAGAATAACATACATCACATTGCTTATGAGATTTTTTTTAGTCATAATAACTAAAATGAGTATCAAGGAGTTTACAATAATAGTAGTTGGTAATGTATAGGTATCTATAACAATAACACATAATTTTAGTGTAGAATTTATTTTGTCTCCATAACTTTCTCCAGAAAAAAATATATTTTATTTTTATAATTGCATATTTCAGTCGACTTATATCTTTAATTATGCAAACGCTGCACTATTATTTAAATTTTATTTTTTAAAAAAAATTAGAGACAGAAAAGTTTCATTTCTGATAAAAACGATAAAAATATTACCGTGTGAGCTAAGTCATAAGCTGCAATTGGGAGTTGAATGTGTCTTCCACTCTTATGGCCCACTGTTATTTCACTCCACATAGGCCTGGGCTGGGACCATCATGCTGGCCCATTATCTTTTAAAAAGTTAATTATCAATTTGCTATGGTTTTACTTCTTTATTCAACTTTAGATTTAAAAAAAAAAAATAGTTACATATTTTTTAATTGACAATCTCGGTATTTATATATTTTCATAATTTAAATAATTACTACATACTAGAGGTGGTGTCGAATTATATCTCTTAATGATTCGGTATTTAGTGCCTGATATTAAATTAAGCATAGAAAAGACTAAACGAAAAGAGAAGTATTAAACTCTTTAAATGTGTTTAACAATGTTATTTATTTTTTAGAATGAAAAATGGGTGAATGAAAATATACCTAACTAAAAAACATAAAAATGGAATTGAATAAGAAGGAGTATTTTGTATTACGAGGCAAAAGTGGAATTTAGGGTTGGTTTGGTGGATAATTCAAAGCACGTGAGAATTAAGAATGAAACTGTGGTTGGTTAGTGTGTTTTATGACGTAAGCAATGATTCAATTTCACATCTTCATATATAAATTAACAAATTTATCCGCGTTTTAGGTGTAAAACAGAAGTCTCCACTCAACTATGTTTTCTTTCTAGTCAAACATCACTCATCTTAATCTTATCTCTAATTACTACATTCCTAACAATAACTCTTTTTAAGAACAACAATTTTTTTAGCATTGTGACCATGTTTCTGGTGTTTTCTTTGTCATAATAACTAGTGAAGATTTACATGACAATACATTAAAATGATAATGATGTGGATAATTTTTAGATTTAGGTAAGTACTAACTGTTTTATTGATTTGATATTTATAATTTGAATTTTATGAAAAAAATTATTTTGCAACCAATAAGAAAATGTGATCTTGATTTCCTTCATCCCGTTTCTTACTTGTCCATCAGGTGAAAATGTGATCTTGATTTTCAATATTAGGTGAAACTAAAATTTTAATTCAAAATACCAAACTTTATAAATTACCAAAAATACAGTTAAGTTTAGTTTTAGTTTAGGGTTAACATAAAAACATATCTACACTTATTTTGTAAAAGAGTATAGAAATGGTCTTATATCTTACTTAACTTACATAAGCACATAGTAAGATTTTTAACGTTTGAAAGATTGTGCACTATATCTTATATACACTATCTACACTTACATAAGCACAAATTTATCATTTATGAACTTGATTAAGTTTGCTAATAAGTAAATATGATAAATGAGTTAGTTTGATCTATTTTAGTATGGTTTATTATTGGTCATGTTCTCATCATAATAAAATTTGTAATTTTTCACCAAAAGACGAACTAGTAAGCTAATCGACTAGCCTACAACTTTTTTTTCATTATATTTTATTTTTTTATATAAATAAATATTGAAAATATATTTAATTATATAAATATTTTTTAAATATTTGACTAATTAATTAAAATGTTTAATTAAATAAATTAATATTATTATTACATTTGCATGTTAAATTACTATTAATATTGAAAATATATTTAATTATATAAATATTTATCCTTCAATTAAATATGTAAAGCGCACAGACCTATTTATCAAAGTTTGTGTTTGGTCGATATTGCAATAAAATTTCTATTTCTGACAATAAAAGATTGGTTTGAGAGTTGGCAACTCAACTTTTATCAATGATATAAGAAAAGTGTGGATTACAACATTGTCTTGTTATGAAGTTTATTGTGCCAATGGTTGTTGAGAAAGTGTGACGATGAAAACACATACAACATTAGAGGAAAAAACAATAAATATTGCTCTCTTTTCCCTACACATTATTTATTATGTTACTGAGCTTATTAAATAATTTAAATCATTTCAAACCTTGATTATTAAATTATATATTTTAACCACTTTAAACTTTGAGAATCTCTAACAAACAGTTCTAAATGGTAGGTATTATGTATTTAATCTTGTAGTTTAAGGAGGATATGTGTTTTTTCTATAATTGGTTCAAATAGTTTCGTTAATTACTATAAATGGTAGTTTCTTCTTTTTATTTATATTAATAGGACCATTAATTATCTCATAAAATGGTAATTTCGTATAAAAATGAACATCCCTTAATCTGGAAGCGAACTAATTAAAATGATTAGTTATGATCCTAATTAGGATTAAGGAAACTCGGGAACCACTAGAATTGGACAACGAAGTGTTGACGTAATTGAATAGTGAATAGCGAGTAGTTTCATCACGTAATAAGACTATAAAAGTTGTTTTCGGCCTTATCTAATGCCCAACTAATCACGCATAAAAACATGGTTTTATTTCCTTTTCTGTATTAATTAATCTACTTTACGTTAAATATCAACAAAATATTTCTTTTTACTTCATTATGCTACCCTTTTGGCTAAGCACAGGATAATACACCGCAATTTTTTCTCTCTCAATTTTATTTCCTTTCTTTTCGTACCCTTCGTTTACTCATCCACTAATCAATTTTTCCAGAACTAGCAATTGCTTGGTCACAATGTTCTCTGTAAAAAAGCATTAGCTGCAATGAACATGGATTACAAATGAAAAGAGATCATTTCATGTAAAATTTGTATTTGTATTTTTCTTCAAACATTCATAGATGTTGATAGAAAGATATCTCTTGCAGGTAGATTTGAAAACTCGATTATAAAGAACACTATAATTGAGAAATAACAATTAAGAGAAAAATAAATACTATTGGACGAAACATAGAGAGATTGGACAAAAGAATTGCACTCTAATCTATAGTAGTGCATTTCGACCACCTAACCCTGAGATTTTGGATTCATTACATGATAAGTATTTGTTTATGTGAGAAGTTTCACATCAATTATTAATATGATATCAGAGACATGAGCTAACGTTTGTCATAACGAACTTTGTTGTTGTTAAGTCTATTGTTTTAGCATCTATTAAACTATTCATTAATATCTAATCTTACGTTCGAGATATATATGTCTTAATGTAAAACTGAGTAAAACTTAAAGTTCACTTCTTAAAAATTTGGTCTATCTTATCATCTTTTATTGGATCATCTCAATATTTAGTCTCACACTTAAATTTACCTTAATAAATTGAATTAGATTTAAAATATATTTTTGATAACCTTGTAGATTTTTGTATGATTGAGTATGATGATAACAAAATACTAATTGAAAAATATATTTTTCCTTTTAGAGGAAAGGCCAAGAAAAGCATCACTTTCTCTGTTACGGGAAGGAACGAACTTCCCTACATTTTGAGAAAATGACCAATGAAAGTTGACAAGAGACAAGAAGAGTTGGTCACCATTAACTGTTGTTGGGCCATACTTGTGGCTCTGAAGGTTGGAGAGGACCTCAAATGTCCTTAACTAAAACTATGCATTCTTGATCACTATTTTATTTATAATAATTAAATAAGGTTTTTTAATTTGATGACATGATTTTCATATTTTTAATTCACACTATTGGTTTGTTGATATGATAACATATTAGCACACCTGAAAATATGTGAATATGGTGATGTTGACAGTGATAATTTAAGAAATAAAGTTAATGTCACCTATGTGATAAATGTTACAAAAAATTTCAACACATTTATTTATTTATTTACTTATGATTGTTTCATCACAAAACTTCACGCAAGTGATAAGCATCTATATGAAAATGATGTAACAAGGGTGCACTACTTCACAGGTACATAAGAGTAAGTGATGAACTGCTTCCAATCAAAGTCATGCATGTCACTCAACAAAAATTCCTTTCATCATTTTAAATAAAAAATTCATGTTTAAAATTTTCAAATGAAAAGAGTTCAGATTATAAATGAGGAACCAAGTTCTTAACAAAACAAATATTAAAATGGGTGAAAACTTGACATCAATATTCCGGCGGTAGAAAATAAAGCAAAACCCTCTGTAATGATAAAATCCTTCTGTAACCATTTGCTGTGAAGCTTTGAGAAATTTGTATGCCTAGTTGCATCGTGTGGATCATTTTTTTTTTAATAGCTGTCTCACAGATATCTCAAAATTAATAAGTTTTCAATGTGCCGCCATTATGGTTGTTCTGTTTTCAAACAAAAAATACTGATCATTATCACAAAGTTCATGGATAAAATCTTTTTTTTTTTAAGTTATAAAATATTTAAACTATCTTTATTATTATTAATTTGTTATAATTATAATTTTATTAAATTCTTTATTATGTTATATAATATAATAACCAATTATATTATATAAAATATATAAGTTACTTATATATGTATTGGAATTATACTATATTATATATATTGTTTTTAATAAATAGTGGACTGAGAATTTTTTTTTTCAAGGCAAAGATATATGAGTGGATGGGGTACTCTCACCCGAGTGTATTTAATTACCATTGACTAACCCATCCATAATTTGCGGTGAATTAAGGCCACCATAATTGAATTATATAAATATACGTTTTAAAGTTTTAAAGATAATTTAGTAATATGTATTATTATACATATTTAGTTTGTGTCTGTAAATTATATATTATTAATCAATATTATGTGTGTACATAATTTTGTATAAATATGGTTGAAAAGTGGAAGGGACCAGGACCAGGAACAGGGGGGCCTTTTCCCTTTGCCATCGGTTGAAAGGAAACAGACTAGAAGAGAATAAGATAGAGCTTTTATATAAAAATAAAATAATATATATACACATAATTAGTAACATAGAATACCTGCTACTAGTTTTATATTTACTTATTTATTATATATTATATTAGAAGAAAATTTTCAATTAAAAATTAATTTTATAAATAAAAAATAATTAGTTATCAATTCATAAAATTAAATATTTTAAAAGTTTTATTTTACAAATTGTTTTTATGATGTTAAATTAGATATAACCTACCTTGTTTACAATAGTCATGAATTTTATTTTTATTTATAGAATTTTTACTGTACTCTGACAAAGTATTCAAAAATTTAAGAGTATATGTGCAGTTTTTATTGACTAAATGTTCCTTTTGGTCCTCTATACAAAATTAGAGTGCCATTTGGTTCGCACCTATTTATTCTATTTCATTAAATGTTAAGATCTAATTACATGTGATTGTTTATGTTAAGAATTTGGTAACTTTGAATTTTAAATTTTGAGAGTACAATTTTCTTAATATTGAAAAAGTGTCCTCAGACACTTGTAATAGTCTTTATCTTATGGAATATGATTTCTTGTATAGAAAAGTGATTGTGATGATTTATGTAAGCCCCTTTTCAGTAATATAAAGTTTGGGCCTGGCCTTTTCGGAGGCCCAAGGCCCTGCCCTACAGAAGGACCCTATACCCTACACTGTCCCCTCATTTTGGCTCTTGTCACTTTTCAGAAGG
>Ga0214544_1000458_pt1 | contig 74093 bp, 66 predicted proteins | sample CNSS3metaG_FD_160074 | JGI IMG/M metagenome (GOLD analysis project Ga0214544, IMG submission 160074) | Root nodule microbial communities from cowpea collected in UCLA plant growth center, Los Angeles, California, USA - CNSS3 | ecosystem: Host-associated > Plants > Roots > Nodule | place: USA... | reverse complement strand
GATTGCTGGTGTTCCTTGAGTTGTGGCTCGGAACGTATCCCTTGAGTTGTGGCTCGGGATAGGGGTTAAGCACGTGATATTCCTCGAGTTGTGGCTCGGAATAGCATCTCTTGAGTTGTGGCTCGGGATGGCGGATGAACACGAGGAACCCTTGAGTTGTGGCTCGGGTTGGCGAGTGTTGCCGGTGTGAGTGTGCTGGTTGTGGCTAGTACGGATGGGTCCAGATAGATTGCCCTCCTCAGTTGTTGGCTGACGAGTTTGGTAGTCTTGGGACGATACGGGCTTTGTTCGTATATGGGAACTCTACCTGGCGTTGCTGTGTATGATTCGTAGCATGTTTTCCCGCACCTGCTCTATCGATTGTGGCCGATAGGTATGGCAGCAAGTCACCTTGAAGAAATCCTTAGACGTTGTAGAGCACGAATAATCTGATTGGGGGTCAGATGGTAGGAATTAAAGAATAGGGCAATGTGAGATATTTATGTTATGTATGGTCGCTTGTGTTTATATGATTATATTTCTGTAACTTTACATATGTGATTTAATTGTTAAGCTCACCCTATCTGCGTGTGTGTGGCGATGATCGTGTACGCGGTACACGGGAGCAGATTCTGTTGATGCAGGTGGCTCAGGTGACGCTTAGCCGCAGAGAGGGGTTATACTTGGGGAAATGCTTATGTTTTCTTTATTGCCTTTGAAAATAGTTGTAAACCCTGATGGGTAATTTTATAACGTTATGGTGTTGGTATTCATAGACTTTATTCGATGGTTTAATAGAGTTTTTAAATTTTCCCGCGTTTTGGGAAAGTTAGGTATTATTAAATGCGCGCGGTTTTAATTTATTTATTTTATTTATTTATAAATCAGTAATATCCTGACGGGATGTTACACCAGTATAGAATTTAGCGAGTTATTTGTCTATGAATTATCGGCCATTGTCGGTGATGATCGTATGTGGGACGCCATATCAGCATATAATATCTTTCCAGATGAAATGTTGGACCTATTGGGTGGTAATGGCTGCTAATGGTTTGGCCTCTATCCATTTGGTGAAGTAGTCGACGGCTACTATAAGGAATTTTACTTGGCCTTTTCCTAGGAAAAAAGGGTCGAGAATGTCCATTCCCCACTTTGCGAAGGGCCACGAGGATAGTATAGAATGGAGTTGTTCTTGTTTTTCATGGATGAGGTTGCCATGTTTTTGGTAGGGTATACATTTTTTGATAAAAGTGTGGCAATCGGCCTCAATGGTCGGCCAGAAGTAACCGGTGCGAAGGATTCTGGTAGTCATGGTGCGTGCGCCGGAGTGATAGTCGCATATGCCTTCATGTAATTCTTTAATGATGTACCGGGCTTGCTCTGCAGTGACACATTTGAGAAGTGGTTGGCCGTATCTTCGCTTGTATAAGTCATCGCCTATCATTGTGTACCTGACGGCTTTAGAAGGGCAACTTTTGTTGGCGTCAAGCGGGGGGTTACCGGTTCGGAGGTACTAGATGTAAGGGGTGGTCTAGTTGTCGGATTAGTGTTGGGTTAGGGTATGACAAGTATTTGTTGTGGAAGGAGCGGATAGTGTTTGTTGTAAGAGAGATCAGAGTCGGCTTTTTAGTTTAGTGCTGGCCAGCTTGGACAAAATGTCGGCTCTGACGTTTTCAGATCGGGGGATGTGTCGGATGGAGACTCGTTCAAAAGCAAATTGTATAACATTTCGGACCAGGTGATAATATTGTAGGAGGGTGGGGTCTTTGATCTGGAATTCGTCATTTAAGTATCCCACTATGAGTTTGGAATCAGTTTTACACGTCAGCGTTTTAACGCCGACTTCGCGGGCGAGGGATAGGCCGACGAGGATGGCTTCGTACTCGGCTTGGTTGTTAGATGTTCTAAAGTGAATGGATTTTTTGATGAGGATGTCGTTGGGGCCTTCCAAGATGATACCGGCACCTGCTCCTTTTGGGTTTGAAGAACCATCAACGTATAGTGTCCACTAGTCCTCTACAGGGGTTTGTTGCAGATCATTGACGAAGTCTAGGAGACATTGAGCTTTGATGGGGTCGTGGGGTTCGTAACGGATGTTAAACTCGGATAACTCTATGGCCCAAGACGACATGCGGTCGACAAAGTCTGGCTTTTGAAGTATTTTCTGGATAGGGTAATCGAATCGGTTTTGACGATTATGTTGTGGTTTTGAAAATAGGGATGTAGGCGTCGCGCTACGTGTACTAAGGACAAGGCTAATTTCTCCACCATCTGGTATCTGGTTTTAGGATCTTGCAAGGTTCGGCTTACGAAGTACACAGGGTGTTGAGTGCCATCGACCTCCTTGACTAGCACGGCGCTTACGGTGTGATCCGTGGCGGTGATGTAGACGAGTAGAGTTAATGAGTGTCCGGGTTATGGAGGATGAGTGGTGAGGTTAGGGTATTTTTTTTTAAAAAAACTTGTTCACATTCATTGTTCCACGTGAACTTGGCCGATTTCTTGAGTAGTTGAATAATGGGTTGGGTTTGTTCGACCAATTTGGGAAGGAAGCGGGAGATGGCGGTTAGTCGGCCAATGAGGCGTTGCACTTCTTTGACACTGTTGGGACTTCGCATCTCAATGATTGCACTACATTTCTCGGGGTTAGCCTCTATGCCGCGTTGTGTGAGCATGAAACCGAGGAATTTACCACGATCGACGTCGAAGACGCACTTTTCGGGATTGAGGCAGAGGTTGTATTACCGTAATGTGGAAAAGACAGTGGACAAGTTTGAGCGTCCTAATGATGACACATAGATTTGACGACCATATCGTCGACGTATACCTCCACACATTTACCCATTATGTGGCTGAAAACCTTATTCATTAGCCGCTGATACGTTGCTCCTGCGTTTTTTAGGCCGAATGGCATGACTTTGTAGAAGTAGTTGGCATCGTTTGTAATAAAGGTGGTTTTGTTCATGTTGGATGTGGCCATGGGAATCTGGTTGTAACCAAAGTATGCATCAAGAAAACTGAGAACTTTGTTATCGACTGCACCGTCAACTAGCCGGTCAATTTTAGGTAAGGGGTAGGCATCCCTAGGACAGGCTTTATTGAGATCCGTGTAATCGACGCACATTCGCCACTTGCCATTAGCTTTCTTGACCAAGACTACATTGGAGAGCCAAGTTATGTAGTGGGCTTCTTCGATAAATCCTGCATTGAGTAACTTGTCGGCTTCAGCCTTGGCCGCTAATCGACGTTCTTCACCAAGTTTTCATTTTTTCTGGGAGACATATCTTGCCTCCTTGTAAATGGAGAGTTTGTGGGATGCGACTTGAGGGTCAACGCCGGGTAAGTTGGCGGCTGACCAGGCAAACAAGTTTGTGTTGCTAATGAGGGTGGGTGTAAGGATGTCGCGGTGTTTGGGTTGTAAGCCAGTGCCGAGTTTGATGGCACGTCCATTAGGGAGTTCCAGTGGTATAGTTTCTTCGACCAGCTCGAGGCGGGCATCCGGCCTACTTTGGGGTCTAGATCATCTCCAGATAAGGCTATGATAGAGTCGGGTGGTCGTTCAATATGATTGGTTTGAAGGATGGGAAGTTGTGGGCGTAGGCTGGCCATGTAGCATTCGCGCGCGAGCCGCTTGTCGCCGTGGATGGTAAGGATATCTCCGGATGGGGATGAAAATTTCATGGCCAGGTGAGGTGTGGATACGACTGCGCCAAGAGTGTTGAGGGATGGTCGGCCGAGGAGAACATTATAGGATGTGGGCGCATCAACGACGAGGAAACAGATAGGGATTGTCTTGGTTTGAGCGTCATCGCGGAAAACAGTATGGAGATCGATGTAGCCACGGGTGGAGACCTTTTCCCTTGAGAAACCATATATGGGTTCATCGTATGGAACCATGGCGGTGGTGAGGAGCTGGAGTTTCTGATACGTTGCCCAGTAGAGGATGTTGACGGAACTGCCTTGGTCAATGAGGACTTTCTTGCCGACATAATTTTCCAACTCAATCGTGATGACCATGGGGTCATCCTGTTGGTGATTTAAGCCATGGAAGTTATCGTCTGTGAAGGTTATGGGGGGCATGCGACGTCTGTGGTGGGAGTGGGTGATATGGTTGATAGATTGTAGATGGCGGAGGCGTCTCTTTCTGGCGGATGAGGTGGATTCGCCACTAGCAAAGCCACTAGAGATGGTGTTAATGGTGTCGCATAGTGAGGGGTCGGTCGGGGCAATATCAGTGCGAGCAGGTTAGGGGTCGCAGTTAGTGGGTTGACTTGGACGTTTGTCGTGGCAAGAATTGTGGGGAGGCGTCGGTGGTCAGAAAGTGGAAGGTGATTGGATCTTGGAGGGTGGTCGTCTCGACGAATGAAGCGGCGAAAGTGGCCAGCACGAACCAATTCTTCAATCTTGTCTTGGAGTGCTTTGCATTCCTTTGTGGTGTGGTCGTGGTTTTGGTGATAACGGCAATATTTAGTCATGTCCGCGTTGGGAGGAGTGGTCGTCTTGCGTGGTGGTTGTAAGACCCGCTAAATTTAAATAATTAAATAATTAATTATTTCATTAATGTGAGTGGGAGAAGTTTTATGGCATTAAATGCTAATTTTCCTGACGTGGAAAAGTACTAGCTCATGTGGTTGAGAGTACTTTGGTTGAGTGAGAGGACCTGGGTTCGAGTCCTAAGTATGTCATTTTGTGTTATTATTCATTATTATTTTAAATATATGATGATCATGTTGTGAAATAGTATGTTTATTGGATGATGATTGTTAGCATGAAACATGAATTGGCTTGATGGTTTAGGATTGACTTGGTATTGATATGGTCATGGGTTCAAGTCTTGCATATCTCAAATTAAACTTTAAATTTTTTTGTTTATGGTAGATTTGGGTGGAATGGGAAGGGTTAGAGGAAACCCTACTGACCTAGCAGCCAAGGGAGGCTGAAAAATAGTCACATAGGGGTCATGGCCATTAACTATTAATTAGTGAGGAACCCGTTTTTGCTTTATTAACCAAAAACTTAAGCACTATTTAAAAAGGAAAAGTGGAGTAATAGGAAGAGTTTTGCCAAATTGAGTCTGTACCAGAAAAGGGAGCACAAAAAGAGAGTGATTGAGAGTGTCGGGAGTGGTTTTGGGTCTGAATTGGGAGAAGGACAAGAGAGGAGGTTGGCTAACAAAGAAGAGGTAGCACGTTTGGCAACTTGAGCAAGGAATCCAGGTTAGGGGAGTTCCTATTAATTGTTTGATGTTATTTTGTTGAATTTTGATTGAATCATGATGTATGCGGGCTGGGATTGCATTGTATTTGAAAACCAAAGCTAAAATCAGGTTTCTGGAAATTTTCCAGAATCCGCCTGACGGTCTCGCACGACCCGCTAGGCGACACAAAGGGACAGAACCAGTTCTGGGGGTTTTAACATGAATTGCCTAGTGGTAGAGGATGAACCGCCAGGCGGCACAAGCATTGTGATGCTATTTTTTTGTGTTGTTTTGATGTTCTTGATGTTTCCTGGAATACGCCATGATAGTTTATATGCACGAACATGAACCCTATGTTGTGAACGTCTGCAGATGATCATGATATATTAAATTTATGTTTTAAAATTGGGGTTTTGGAAATTCATGCTGGAATTGGGGATAGTAATTGTTTTAAAATTGCGAATAAAGGTGTGTTAAATTTCTAGAAATTGATGGTTTGATGGGTGATGTATGAACTCTGGAGAGTATGTGCATATTGAAATATGTTGGGGTGAAGGCCTGTATCGAAAAATCAGTACAATTGGGTGTGATACAGTGTTGGAAATTCTAGGCAGAACCCAGATTCGTATGCACCGCCTGGCGGCACATGAACTGCCGCCGGGTGACCTGACAGTGCTGTGTAGTTTGGGTGATTGGTATGTATTTTGAGGGGTTGGTTATGCAGGTAGAAATTCATTTTAATGTATACATGTCAAAAATGGAATATTAGATGTAGGTGGTCTATTAGGGATCAAGGAAGGATAGAGGTAGGGAAGGTGGAAAAAGTGTTATAATATGAGGAAGGATGTAAATGTTTCTGCTGCATGTAAAAAGGTAGATTCCAGAAAATATACTAAAATAGTAAAACGGGAAGTGTGAATTATCATATGGTATTTTGTTAACGAGGTGGTATGACCATAAAGGAGAAGAAGAGCAAGAGTAAAAAGGGGTGAAAGGAAATCCATGTTAGTAACATGTAGGGTTACATAACAATCTGCTTGTTGAGTGTCTAACATATTCTGCTACATTAGTGGTGTATTTTGAGGTGTGTGTGCAATCTTGATGACATAGACTTTACATAATTGGAAATGTGTGTATGAGTTGCTAGTGATAAAGCTGTGGTTGGTGTGACATAATTATTTTATAGCTTTGTGTGCTGTATGATGTAAGGTTCATTGGGATCTGTATCAGTGCCAAATATCAGTAGCTGTGTGCCATTGGTATAGCGCCTAACGGCGTGAACGAGCCGCCAGGCGGACGGGAATTAAATCAGTGACAGTAGTCACAGCGGGAACGGGGCGCCTGGCGGCGGTTGATGGTCCCGCCAGGCGGTGACGGCGAAACAGGGTGCCTGGCGGCGTGGTGATGTCCGCCAGGCGGTGATGGTACTGTGAGTGTACTGTGGGCGCGTGGCGCCTGGCGATGTGTGATGCCCGCCAGGCGGTCTGGAGCTAAGTTCCGCCTAGCGGCGTGTGATGCGCGCCAGGCGGTTTTGGTCCAGTGATGGTGCGCAAGGAAAGTTTTCTACACCGCTTAAAGGGAGGTTCATGATGCGATGCTTTGGCTGGGGCCCCAGTTATGAGTGTAATCTTATATTGGGGTAACACGTGACCACTCAAGGTTGTAGCCTGGTGGTTTAGGAAGTCCAGTGGAGTGTGCGAGTTGTGGCTCGTACGGCGAGGTTCGGGTGATTGCCCTCTTCAGAGTGATTCTGATAGAGTTTTGGTAGTCTAGAACAGCTACAAACTTTATGTTTGTTTCGGGGAGCTCCACTTGGTGTCACGGTGAGATGCTGTGGCAAAGTTATTCCCACGTGTGGACTATCAGGTGATGGCCTGTAGTCGGAGGGGTGAGTAGACACTCGCGCAGCAAAGATCGATCATCGTTCTCACCTAAAGGGTATAGAAATGATAGACGTCTAAATGTAAGTATTGGAAGTGGAGAAGTAAGGAAAAGAAAGGGAGAAGAATACTGACCCGAGTTTACATTGTTAATATAGTATTTAATTATTATATTGTGAATTTTATTTTAACGAGCTCACCCTATCTGTGTGTGTGTGGCGATGATCATGTAACTTGTTACATGGGAGCAGATGTTGATGCAGGTGAGCAGGCAGATGCTTGAGACGGAGTGGGGATATTCTCTAGGATTTTATTACTAGTTGTTATGATGCACTATGGAATAAATTGTAAAAGTTTAGACATGTTGTTGATAATATGAACGATGGGACTCATTTTCCTTATTTTGTAATGGCGCGTTGAATTTTTAAATTTGATTTTCCCGCGTTTTGGGAATCGGATATAAATAAATAAGGTTGTTAAATTTACTTTTATTTTTATTTATTCAAATAAGTAATTTCCGGCTAGGACGTTACAGTGGTGGGATGAGGTCGGCATGTAGGGCTTCGTCAAGGAGACGGGATCGAGGAACGTTTAGGGGTGCATATCTGGTGAAGCGGGGTTGTCGGGGTTGTCGGGGTCTAGGATTAGGCCGGGAAGGTTGTGTAGGGGGGTTGTTGCAGAGGGTGTATAGTCATTGCAGAATTTTGTATGCAGAGTTTGCATCTCCTCCATGCGGACGTAGTCAGAGGCGCGAAGTTTCAACTCATGCATGGAGACAGGTGGGTGGAGGTAGACGTTGTTAGCGAATGGGTCGAGTTTGAGAGTGAGTGCCATGCACTGAAGTATCATCTCCTGATTGAGGTGTGGTGTGCGAAGGGCAACCTTACTGAAGCGATCAATAAAAGCCCAGAGCGTCTCATCTTGTTCCTGTCACATGCCAAGAAGGGAGATGGTTGTAGTTTGATGTGGGCAGCTGCCAGCGAAGTGAGTGGTGAACATGTGGGAGAGGGTGTCGAAGTAATCGATGGAGTATGGCGGAAGGGTGGTAAACCATTCGAGGGTAGGGCCTTTAAGGGTGGTAGGGAAGGCCTTGCAGAAAACGGCATCGTGAGAAGTGTAGAGGGAGACGTGGGTGATATAGACCTTGAGGGTAGAAACCATCTTCGAGAGAATGCGGGTTGGTCCGTAAAGTATTATCTCGTGCCCCACGGTGGGCGCCAATTGTTCCTGCGAAGAACAAATAAGATATGTCAGACACAAGCGTTACCTTACCCCAATTCACAATCTCCTCAGTAGGCTTCCTCCCGACTGCTATATGTCATCTGTGGATATCTCGGTGTGGACTGGTTTGGACTCGAGAGGGGTTACCTGCGGAAGAGACTTCGACGCTCAAGTCAGTAAAGAACTCTCAGAAAGTCAAATCTCGTAATTAAGGGAGTAATGAATGCATACCTTTAATTGCTGGGGTCCATACATATTTATAGATTATTAATTATGTTTGGCTACGTCATGGGCTGGGCCCCTGTTTGGGCCGTGGGTGGGCCTAGGTCTTAGGCCAGGCCCCTTAGTTCGATTATCGTGGGCTCTTAGGAGCCTTGCTGGTAGTGCTCTGACTTTGTCAAGTTCTTGCTTAGTTATCCTAAGTTAGCGGCTTAGGCCGGTTACCCTTTAATGGCTTAGGCCGGGTACTGTTACTCGTTCATACATGGTGATTATTTGTGTCTTTGAGGGCCATGTAGACGGGTTTTACGGCCATAATCAGGCTAAGCTGGCTAGGTGTGGTACACCAGTCCCCTAGTCTTTGCCAGTATAGCTATAGTGGCAAAGGATAAAAAGTGTGTTTGGCTAGGCCAGGTAGGTGTGGTACAAATGGGTAAAGTATAACATCATATATTAGAAGACTTTAAGCTTGTGTTTGTTTTTGAAGATAGATTTAAGAGAGTGGATTTGAGGAGAAAGAGAGATGAAAATGAGGTTGTTTGGATCAAAAGAAAGATGGTGAGAAATGAAAAAAAATGACAGGAAAGTTTATGAGAGTTAGTGAGTGACATGATGAGTTTGATAGATTAAATGAGTCATTTTAAATTAATCGGTACTATTTTTGACTTGAATAAAGGATGAGAACACTCCGTAGAGCCAAAGGTATCCTCTGTTATGCAAATTTATGTGTTTAGGTTATGCAGACTTACTAGGCGAGCCAAACTTCCATTGAGTGGATATTAAATTTTAGTTTGGCAGAGAGTCATGGGAAGTTTGCTCATTAGGCGAGCTAACTCTTGTCGAGCGAAAGCCAAAATTCAAGTTTGGCAAAGAGTCAGGGGAGGATTGGTTGTTGGGTGAGTATGCTCACATTGGGCATGTTTATCTGTATTTTGTTCCATTACTTGACTTGTTGAACGAGTCATTTAGTCAATGGCTAAGTCTTTTCCTATATGTAACTCGTTGAGCGAGTAAGTGAACTTATTGAGCGAGTTTATTGAGTGTGGTATTTGATATGTGCTTTGAAACATGAATGATCTTTGAAGAATTATTAGATGTTATGGATAATGTAAGATGTTTATTTGAATAGAGTATGGTTTAAATGTTTAAATACAAAGAATACATGAGAGTATGAGGATTTGGTAGATATGTGATATGAATAAGGAGGAAATGATGAGAATTACCAATTATATGAGAGGATTTGTATATTCAGACAATGTATATTATAAGGTTATGGTGTTCCTAAAGAGGAATGCCATAATAGTTACTATAATGTTATGCATTAAGCAAGGAATCTACATTTTGAAGTCATCCTAACTCTACTAGACTAACAAACTCATATAGAGGATGAAATTTTAGTGGTGAGAGTTGAGAGAAGTTCCTATGGCGAGATCTGAGGTCAAAGACTCCCTTTTTGACGAGACTATAAGTAAATTTACCTTGTCAGTGTATGATTGAGACCTAGTAAATTTAGGCCACTTGTGACACTTTGTTCATGATTACATGATAGGTGCTACATTTGATGAGTCTTGAGTTCAATGTATAAATTTGAAATCGAGTCTAGAGTATGTTATGTTACATTTATAAGATGTAATTGTGAATAATACATGTTGTATGTAAAATGTGTGGACTAATGTTTCTGTTTAATCTTTGTGATGTTATAATATATGATGGTATAAAATACTATTAACTTACCATGTTTTCTGTGTTGAGTGGTGGTTTATCCATCTACAATGGTTGTATGTTATACGTGAGAAAATGATAATGCAGGTATGAGGATTGTTAAGCAGTGAGACTGAGTGATGGTTAAATAGAGTATAGTTGATAGATAGGTATATAGTGTTGCATTGTATAGATCTTCCATTTATTGAATAACTTTATATATTCTGAAAAATGTACCATTGAGATTGATCGAGGACTGTAAACACATATTATATGTTTATGTGATAGTCTATTGCTTAATACCTAATTTGTAATAGTTCAGTTAGTAATGTAAATCTACTAAATTGGGATGTTAAATTATTTCTATAATTCAAGTTATTTTCAACTTTTTTTTATAAATTTTTCATACATATACTTCTACACTTTTTTTCAAACCAATAGATATCATTCATGAATGTTTAATAAATGAAAATCTTTTGAAATAATATATAAATTCTATTTCACTTCCTTTTTACATTTTATTTTTATGTATTTAATACAAGAACACATATAATGGATTTTTATTATGAGACTTTTTTAAATGTAACGTCCCATTCCATTTTGGATGTCACTAATAATTAGGAAATACTATTACTTAACTTTAATACCAACAATTTCTTAAGAACATAATTAAACCTTATTTATTAAATATAGTCAAATTCAAATTTTAATATCCTTAACTTTTATTGAAACTAATGTTTACAAAAATGAGAAACTCATCTCTGAAAGGATTAAACATGTTTTTAGTCCTTAAACTTTGACCAAAAATTGAAATTCGTCTTTATCTGAAACTTTGATACATTTTAGTCCTAAACTTAAAAAGTAAATGGATACAGTTCTTTTAATCCAATTACGTTATTTTTTTTTGTGTCAAACGTGTTTCATGCTAGCATTTGAATTGTTTACATTGTTTGACACATCTCCGCTTCAATGTCAGTTGAGAAACACATTTGATAGGTCAAAAAAATTTAACGTTTTATTCATTTTTAAAGTTTGGGAACCATAATGTATCAAAAGTTTAGGTAAACACAAATTAATATTTCGCAGAGATTAAAAACAAATTTAACCATTTTTGAAATACACCTACTAAAGTAATAATAGACTCCTCAACATAATTCCCATAACGACTCGTCACTATTGTGCCTCTTCGTTCGTATCCACACTAACATATGCTCCCGTATAAAATTATAATTATCTCAAAAAGAAAATAAAAAAAAACAATGGTGAACTAACATATAAATGACCAACCTTATAATCACAGCTCACAACTAAACAATATACAAATCACATCAAATTCCTCAACCAACATTCTAACCAAATAAATTATATAACTTACTTCACCATTTCAGTCATCCTAAAAATTATAATTTAAACTTAAATCATCATTTTTCTAAATTAAAATATTTTAAGATCTTACATAAAAGCTAATATATTTCCGTTTTAGGTTATATATTTTGAAAATTTATTATTATAATTTAATAATTTATAACATTAACAAAGACTTTTGTTTTGGTTTTCATAAATTCTTATTTTTTGAAAGAATCATTTTTTAGATGAAAATTGTAACATCCCAATTTTAGCAGCTTAAAACTAATAAAAATAGGGAGTTTCAGGGTAAGTCCCCTTCGCGTCTAAGACTTGATCAAGTCCAAAGACTAGGACCTCCTGCTACTCCTCATGACATAATCCATTATGCTCTATCTGAGCATGAATGATTATTGGAGTTTCAGGATACCAACCCATACAGAGTCCTTATGTCCTTACATACACTAAAACATTCCTCTTAGAATTTCCCTTGAAATTCTAATTCAACCACATCTTCTCATATTCCGACTTCATGCAATTTCACCACACATATTATCTATCAGTCATAATAATTCATGCATATCATAACTAAGTTCACATTTTAACATTTAAACATAGCTTCATCCATTAGAAACAAGGAAAATAACACTCAGCTGCAGAGGTTCTCGCCCAAACTAGAAGATCTCGCCCAGGCGAAAGAGCTCTCTCGTTTAGGCGAGTCATTCTCGCTTGAGCGAGGCTCGAAATAGAGAACAACCCAAACTCTGGGTGAATTCTCGCTCAGGCTAAGCTGTCTCGCTTAGACGAGAGTGACTCTCGCTCAAGCGAGATTGGCTCGCCTAGGCGAGATCTCGCACAGAGACAGGGGATGAGTTTCTGGTGTTTTCGCTCAAGCGAGAGCTGCTCGCTTAGGCGAAAATACCAGATTCCCAATCTATTCTCACATGCAACAGTCCATGAATCTAGCACAATTCAATCATACACTCAATTACACAGTTTAAGCACTCATACAACACTCAATCATGCAATTCAAAGTCATCAGAATGATTTCTATACGAAATTCAAGTAAAACAGTTAGCTTCCCTTACCTGTTATCCTGTTTAGACAACTTTATAAACGTCAACGCCTTAAAAACGTCAACATCTCTAATTCCACAGGATGCTCTATCTACACATAGAAACATCACAAGAACGATCAGGACATACCGTTATGATCACTGATAAGCAGAGACTCATACTGATGATTAAAACGTCGCATGCAAGCGGAAGAGGGCTTGCATGCAACAAAAAATAGAAAAGACTAAAAAAGAGAGCAGAAACTCAACTTACGCGAACGAAGAAACTGATCAGTCCAATTTGAAGAGCTCGCCAAGAGGATCAATCCTACGGTCTCGGTTCTTCAATCAGACGACCAGAGAGACAGAACCTCTAGAGAGAAGTCAGAGAACTCTAGAAAAGTGGTTTCTAGAGAGATAGTGTGTTTTAAAATAATGAAACTCGTTTATAACAATTCTATTTATACTAAAACCTTTTAATATTAAAATAATCGAGTCTCACTATTTTTAAACCACTATCACTTTTAAAATGTCATTTTTTAGTGTATTACAAAAATAACTATTTATATTAAAAAATCAGTCTACAAAATAAATAAAATTATAAAAACTATTTATTTTTGTAATCCTTTTAATGTTAATAATTATAATAGTTGTTTTGATCCCAGGACATCATTAAGATCAATTACCATACATCAAAAGTATTTAGAGCGTCAATTCCGTCTTAAAAGGCGCTTCGATGGATGAAAATAGAAAAAGTTATTTAAATCGTCTTAGGCCTAAACTTTTAAACAATGTAAAACTATTGAATATGTGATAAGAACAATAATAATTTTTTTTTTTAAAGAGAACTGAATATACATTTCATATTCTAATTTTATTCTTTATTATATAATTGTTGTTAACATACTTTTAATATTAATACCTACTTTTTTTTCAACTACCATATATTTTATTTATTTTTTGTTTGTTCATTATATATGCAATTTTGAATTTCAATTTTATTTTTCAAGCAATTAATTTTTTAAGTTAAAACAACTATATTTCTACTTTTTTTTAAATGATAATTAATTTGTATGTAATTATTTTTTGAATTTTATATTTATATATCTATATACGAAGAGATTGTTTTTTACATATTTTCTTTTAATTTTACTCTTTTGAATAATTGTTATTTTAAATTAAAATAATTACATTTATATTTTTACTTTTTAAATGATCGGTAATTTAAATTTTATTATTTTTAAATTGAAATAACTATTTTATTTTTATATTTGTGTAATTTATCATTTATTCAAATTTAGTTAATTTTTAGAATTAAATTAAATTTTATATTTAAAAAAAGGCAAATGTATTTCTTCATATAATTTTATTACTATAAAATTAATTTTAATAAGAAATTAAAGCATGTTTTTCGAAGTATGTGCGAGATTATTGGGTATTGTTTTAACAAAGTTAATAAATTAAAAGTGTTAAATATTTGTGATTATTATAATTTTAATATCAATTTTAAATTTGAAAAATTAAAAATAATTAATTTAAAACTTCTGAGACAAAAGATATATAGAGCGTAATTTTTTTTATTAAAAAGTAAAGATGAGGGCGGGTTTGCGTGTTGTTTTATAGAAATCAACAAATGAATGACATTTACTATTCAATATTTTTTTTGACCTAAACATTAATTATTCATTATAATAATAATTATTGTTATAAGGTAATAAAATAATAATAAGGTGGTGTGGGAAGAGAGGTTGAAGGGAAAAGAAAAGAAAAGAAAAGAAAGGAAAGCAGCGGGGGAGAGAAAGATGGGTAAGAGGGAAGTGGCGTTGTTGTTGTTGTTTGAGATGCGAGCCTATTCCGGTAGAAAGGGAACCTTCTCCGTACTTCTTCTCTTTCTCCTTATGATTCTAATTCTTCCCATCATTTAAAGTTTCTTCCTTCCTTCACACTTTCTCTTCTCTCCTTCTTCGCTCTTCATCTTTAGGGGTTCTGTTCTAAGACTTCGCCTTTCAGCTCTAAACAGAAAGATAAACTCGTTTCTAATTAAGGGTCTTGCTTCTTTTGTTGGGGGGTAATGCTTGAATCGGTTCCTCAGTACATTCTGGGTGATTTAGGGATCGGTTAGTCTTGTGGGGTTTCATTAACATTTCAAAGTTTCGTGCTTTTCTTGCTTTGCTGGGTTTGGAGACAGATTCGCTTCCTTTTTTGTGGTATTTGAAATAGAAACATTGTTGTTCCGTGGGTCTTGTGGTTCCTTGGTAGGATTTTATTTTTCGGTGTAAATATTGATTGATGGGTGAATCCTAGATTTTCGTCGTTAAAGTGTTGCCTCCTCCTTTGATATTATTTGATTCCCTGGAGGATTTGCAAAATTAAAACTCCAAAAAAAGAATAGAAATTATTTTTAATTTTATTTAAAAAAAAAATACAGTCACCCCCCTAATTTTATCGTGGGTTTACCAATACTCATCACTTGATTTTTTTAATTTTAGACAATTTTAGTGATCAGTATTCTGGTGCCAAAAGGATTTTGCTTTTTATGTTTTTGGTCTTGTGAAAGAAAATCCCTATACTGAAGGGAAAGTTGAGTTCTTTTTGTTCTTGTTTTGAGGCAGTGGTTGAGTTCTTTGTTGGGTCATTACATCTTATATGGGAATACCTGATAGCTCACTATTAGATCTAGAAAAAGTAAGGTCTTGGGTTTCTTGGGGACGAAGTGATTTGTATTATTTGTCTGAGAAATTTGATATGCACCATAGCGGCAGCAAAATGTGTTGTGAGTGCAATAGAAATTTCAGTGAGATGACATACAATTGCAAAAGCTGTGGTCGTTGGTTCTGTGGGAAATGCATCGGGGTTTGTGATCTCCCAAATCTTGAATCTGAGAACACGGGATTCAGGGAAACTATTCGTTCCTGCAAGTTTTGTTTGGATGCCAATATGAGGATGTGTTCTGAGGGCCAGAGGAAGTGTAGTGAGAAAGTACACCCTTCTGTCTCTCCTCAAGAGAGTCCAAGACAAAGTCCTGAGCCACCTTCTCCATGCTTTAGTGTTGAAAGTGATAGGATCAGTTCTCCTCTGAATGCTGAATTGAATCAGGGATCTCACTTTGAACGCTGTTTTCATGACCATGATTATGGGTATTATCCTTGTTCTGAAGTCAACAAGAGTTTGACTTCATCTGCTACTCACCCTTCGTCGCTATCTACTCATCTGTCTACCTTCAGGTAATCATATATTTCTATCTTTATTACAGAAAGTTAATGTTTTTGTTTTACATTATCTGGAAGTGCATTAATAAGTTATTACTAATCTATAACTGAACATAGTGATGTTCCATGATCTATGACTATTGCAATTAAAATGGTAAATTTCCATTGGCATTTTAATTGATGAATATAGATATATGTTCTCACATATATTTGCATGACGATGTTCCATGATCTATCTATGACTATTCCAATTGGGAGGGTAAATTTTCATTGACATTTTAATTGATGAATATAATATATGTTCTCCCATATATGCTTTCTTATCCTTGAGTTTAGGAGCAAGTGATCTTTTACAATTGTGTGAAACTCCAAGTGACTTGCATAATTGATTTAAGTAGCCCTTCCCTAATATTCCCCTGTGCTTGATACGTGTTGTGTGTAAATGTAGGAGTAACGAAGAGGGGATGGAGGATTCTGGGAAGGACTTTCTCAGCCAATCACGTACATATTGTGATAATTATTCAGATATAGATTCAAGTAGCGTTAGTGCTAGACATGACACTTACAACTATAATTCTGTGGGCTCAAGTCCTTCAGATAGCCCTTCTAGGATTGGTTTTACTTCTAGTTGGGCTGGGCTTCCTGTACAGAAGGAGCAGGAGAAAGGCCCCATCCCTCAGAATGATGGTCCCATTAGTCAACAAAGTATGGCTGTTTTAAGAAAGCCTGAACAAGGGACTGAGGATGCATATACTACTGCTTATTTTTCAGATGACTTGTCTATTTTCCGGAACCAGGATGAGAATATGCAGAGGCCGTTGGATTTTGAAAACAATGGTCATATTTGGTTCCCCCCACCACCTGATGATGAAAATGATGATGCCGAAGGTAATTTCTTTGCATATGATGATGAGGATGATGATATTGGTGACTCAGGGGCCATGTTCTCATCCAGTAGCAGTCTATCTAATATGTTTGCTGGAAAGGAGAAACATAATGATGGAAACAAGGAACCTTTAAGAGCTGTCATTGAAGGGCATTTTAGAGCTCTTGTTTCACAGCTTTTACAAGGAGAGGGAATTAAAGTTGGTAATGAAAATGATTCTGATGACTGGCTTGACATAGTTGCAACGGTAGCATGGCAGGCTGCTAACTTTGTTCGGCCAGATACCAGCAAAGGTGGCAGTATGGATCCTGGTGATTATGTAAAGGTCAAATGTATAGCATCCGGAAGTCCAAGTGAGAGGTAATGTGTTTTTATAATTTGCCTAAATACCTTATAAATCGGTTCCCTGTTTCTCGGTGCTTCTATGAGATTATCCAATCAATGTTAAATTATATTTTTGTTTGTTTTGTAGCACCCTTATCAAAGGTGTTGTTTGTACAAAAAATATTAAACACAAGCGCATGACCTCTCAATACAAAAATCCTAGACTCCTCCTTCTAGGAGGAGCTCTGGAGTATCAGAAAGTTCCAAATCAATTGGCTTCTTTTGATACATTGCTACAGCAGGTGCCTTCATGACCGATGAGTTTTATGTCTTCTAGTTACAATTTTTTATACTTGGAAAGAAGTTCTGATTTGTAAATACTGGCAGGAAAATGATCATTTGAAGATGATCATTTCAAAAATTGAGGCTCTTCGACCAAATGTTTTGCTGGTAGAGAAAACTGTAGCTTCGTGTGCCCAGGAATATTTGCTTGCAAAGGAAATATCTTTGGTGTTAAATGTCAAAAAGCCTTTGTTGGAGCGTATAGCGCGGTGCACTGGTGCTCTTATCACTCCATCAGTGGATAATTTATCTAAAGCACGACTGGGGCACTGTGAGTTGTTCCGGTTAGACAGAATGGTGGAAGATCATGAGACTGCTAATCAGTTAAACAGGAAACCATCTAAAACATTAATGTTTTTTGAAGGTTGTCCAAGGCGATTGGGTTGCACGGTATTCCTTTTCCTTTTATTTTCTTCTATGGTTTCTTTTCCATGCTTCTTTATAGTATGATGTGTGGATACAAATGTGTAATGGTGTCTGTTTCTGATTTTGATTTTCATTACAGGTCTTGCTGAAGGGCACATGTCGGGAAGAACTAAAGAAAATTAAGCATGTTGTGCAATATGCAGTTTTTGCAGCCTACCACTTATCTCTTGAGACCTCATTCCTTGCTGATGAGGGTGCTTCCCTACCTAAAATGATAGTAAAACATTCTACTGACACGCCTGAGAGTGCAACTGCTGACACTGATATTTCCATGATATCTAACACCTTTTCTACAAGCATGCCCCAATTAGAGGTTGACGATGCTTCTAGAGTGAAAGACATTGTTGGCATTGATTTAAAACTTGAAACTTTGGGATCTGGGCTGGAGCATCCTGATGATCTTAGTTGTCATTCATATGCAGACACCATGGCAGATTATAGATCTGAGAGTGTACTCTCTGATTCATACTATAATAATTTTACTTCTAATTTGACAGTAGATTCTGATTATATACATCCGTGCAATGAGTCAGACGGAGACACTATTTTTAGTACAAGAGACTTTTCGCAATCAGGTTTGCTTGAAACCATGGTTCAAGAGGAGAGGGAGTGTGGTGAAGTTGCTGACTCAACAAAAGACAAGACTAACGAGGATGAGCTTTCTGGTGAATACTTTTCTGCCACTGATGGTCATCAGAGCATACTGGTATACTTTTCAAGTCATTGTGTTTCAAAAGGAACTGTATGTGAACGTACGAGGTTGCTGCGCATAAAATTTTATGGCTCTTTTGATAAGCCTCTGGGAAGATATCTTCGTGATGATCTGTTTGATCAGGTGTGTAGATTTTACTTGTATTTGCTTGCTGGTACTAGTTAAGTCTGAAGTGAAATGACATGAAGTGCTTTTTTCAGGCATGCTGCTGTCAATCTTGTAAAGAGCCAGCAGAGGCACATGTCCTTTGTTTTACTCACCTGCAAGGAAATCTCACAATCAACGTTAAGCGCCTTCCCTCTGTGAAGTTACCGGGAGAAAGAGATGGCAAGATTTGGATGTGGCACCGGTGTCTGAGGTGTCCATTTGAGGATGGAGTTCCGCCAGCAACTCGGAGAGTTGTCATGTCAGATGCGGCTTGGGGATTATCTTTTGGAAAATTCTTGGAGCTTAGCTTTTCAAACCACGCAACTGCAAACCGAGTTGCAACCTGTGGACATTCCTTGCAGAGGGATTGCCTTCGTTATTATGGGTAAGTCATCCAGCATATGTATCAACAATCAATTATTTTGTTTTTGTAATTTATGCTGGTTATCAATACTTGAAACGTGACAAACAACTTGATGTACAACAGGTTTGGGAGCATGGTTGCTTTCTTCCGTTATTCCCCTATTGATATTCTTTCTGTCCATCTACCCCCATCTGTGTTGGAATTTGGCCATATCCAAGAGGGGTGGATTAGAAAGGAGGCTGAAGAGGTGATATATGAAAGCAACTGTTAATATTTGCTGTGCTATTTTAAATGTAGTTCTGAATATATGTTTGTGCGTGTGCGTGTGCGCATGCATATATGTTTTTTCATTATAGAGTAGCTTTTAATTTTAGTTAATGTGCTCCTTGGCATAAAAATTTAACTTCACCTTGTTCGTTTTTGCAGCTTTCTATTAAAGTGGAAACATTGTATGCGGAGATATCCAATGTGCTTGGACGGCTGGAAACAAAGATTGTATCTGCTAGTATTGGAAATGAATCATCAGATACATGTGACATTCAGAACCACATACTTGATCTGAAAGATATGCTTCGAAGAGAAAGAAGCGACTATCATGTGAGCAAACTAATTTTTATATTCTGTCTATCTAATGCATCATTCTTGTCTTATTGTACTTGGTGTTGAAGAACCTACTTGTGTGCAAGTATTTGTATGTTCATTATTTATTTTTCTGTTGAATATCATTATAAGTATTTTTCTTTAATTTTCTTTTTGTTTTCTCATGCATTTGTACGAAGTCTTTGCTGCGGTCAGGCACAGTGGCTCCACAACCTGGGAAGATGGCATTAGACATTCTGGAACTAAATCGCCTGAGGCGATCTCTTCTTATTGGTTCACATGTTTGGGATCACCGACTATACTCATTGGACTCTCTCATTAAAAGAAGTTTTAGCTCCAAGGTTAAACAGGAAAATGAACTTTGTGCAGATGTTAAAGAATTAAGAGTTGATTCATTTCACAAGGATCAGAATATCGACTGTGGACCAGAGCAGACTAATGCCCAGCTTTCAAAGTTGCATGAGTCTCACAAGGGTCATATGCTTGCAGAGCCAGATGACACACTTGAACCTTGTACTTCAGGATCATTGACATGTTATACTGAGGGAGAGAAAGTACATTCAGATGGAGAACTTAACAAAACATTTTCCGAGTGTATCTCACGTAACGAGTCCAATCTTTCTGAGAAAATAGACTCTGCATGGACTGGAACTGATCAACCTCAAGCCAATGCTGTCCCAGCTGGAAGCATTCAGCAGGTTAATCAACATGATAGCCCTCCTTTTAGAAGGTTGACGCAACCAATGAGAGTTCATTCTTTTGATTCAGCAGTAAGAGTTCATGAAAGAATCAGAAAAATCTTGCCCTCATCTTTACATTTATCAACACTTAGATCCTTTCATGCTTCTGGAGATTATGGTAATATGGTCAGAGACCCCGTCTCTAACATATTGCAATCTTATGTTCAAATGTTGCCATGGGAGACACAGAAACTAAATCTGATTCTGAGTTCCACTCCAACTTTCATTTCCTCTGTGTCTAGCATAGCTGAAGGGGCTCGATTGCTGCTTTCCCAAACCTATCACGGTGATAGAGTCATTGCTGTCTACGACAATGATTACTCTAGCATAATATCCTATGCCCTTAGTTCCAAGGAATATGAAGATTGGGTGTCTGGTAAGTCAGATTTGCCTGAGGGTAGCTGGATTGCTCGTGAGAGAAGCAAAGAAGATTTAGCTACTTCCAGCTTTTCTGCATGGGGTAGTCTGGACTTGGATTATATAAATTATGGTAGTAGTTATGGACCTGAAGATGTTCCATCTTCTGTTGTTGGTTCTCTTCTCCGGGACCCAAAAAAGTCTGTACACTTGCAAATTTCCTTTGGTGATGATTCTGTGGGGGCTGGAGGTAAAGTGAATTTTTCTGTGACTTGTTATTTTGCTAAGCAGTTTGAATCACTTAGAAAAAAGTGCTGCCCCAGTGAGGTTGATTTTGTGCGATCCTTGAGCCGATGCCGGAGATGGAGTGCGCAAGGAGGGAAAAGTAATGTATATTTTGCCAAGTCGTTGGATGAAAGGTTTATTATTAAGCAAGTGACGAAGACAGAACTGGAGTCGTTTGTAGAATTTGCACCTCAGTATTTCAAATACCTGATGGATGCCCTGAACTCTGGTGGCCCAACTTGCCTAGCCAAAATTCTTGGTATTTATCAGGTGAGAGGACTCATTATTATTAGGCATTGTATACAAGCAGCACACCAATGCATGGATGTAAACTTTATTGTTTATAACGTTTGTTGTTTTGTGGCAGGTAAGTGTGAAATACCCAAAAGGTGGGAAGGAAACAAAAATAGATCTGATGGTGATGGAGAATCTGTTTTACAAGAGAAATATATCGAGGGTATATGATCTGAAGGGCTCAGAAAGATCTAGGTATAATCCAGACACAACTGGGACAAACAAAGTGATGCTGGACATGAATTTGTTAGAAGCATTGAGAACAAAACCAATATTTCTTGGGAGTAGGGCCAAGAGAAGACTGGAAAGAGCTGTATGGAATGACACATCCTTTTTGGCGGTAAGCTTTATTTTTACTTCCAAACCTCCCTTGAATGGTTAAAAGTTTCATCTAGCATTTTACAATGAAGTTTGTTTTTGTGTTGCAGTCTGTTGATGTTATGGACTATTCTTTGCTGGTTGGGGTGGATGATGAGCGGAAGGAGTTGGTTCTGGGGATCATTGATTTCATGAGGCAATACACATGGGACAAACATTTGGAGACATGGGTGAAGGCTTCTGGGATTCTTGGTGGTCCAAGAAATGCTGCCCCCACAATAGTTTCTCCTAAACAATACAAGAAAAGATTCAGGAAGGCCATGACTACCTACTTTCTCACCTTACCTCTTGAAAATGTATAATTACATATTCTTTTCCCAACACTGTCAAATGTACATGTTACCCATGTATCCATATTGGATACTTCTCCCAGGTTTTCGCTTCTCCCTTGCTGTAATTTACCTTTTCTCCCTCAATCTATTGTTCTAAATCATAATATTACAATAATTTCATAAATCAATGTTTTTGATACTTCTTGGAAATATCAAAAAGTTTAATTTTTGTAGTTAATTGTGTTATCTTGTTAACTATCTTTTCACCGCTATGGAAGGTCGCATGTATATACAAGTGTTTTTAAGTAAATTAAGAAACTTGTGTTGTTGATGTTTGGACAAACTTGTTTGTAAGTTGGATGAGTGTTTATAAAGTGAATTTGACTGGCAAAGAAAGGGCCAGGTGCATGCATGTTTCTTTTTAAATTCGAATAAACCAAGATCATTAAGTGTTTTGTAGTAACCTAATGGGATTTACTTTTAATCAATAATCATATTAATAAACGTTGTAACGTCAGTTAAAATTATGATCTGGTTTCAATCAAATTGTTTTTCATCGTTATACGACAAGTTTTCATTCATTGCTTATGCTACTTCATTTTTATTCATTTTGTTTAAAAGTCAGCGGACGAAAACTACTATTTTATTCGGATTCTTTTGTATTTTATTTTTCTGGACTTGTAAAAATTTAAATAATAATAATAAAGGTATATTAAAAATTCAAGGATTGTATTAAATTCATCTAATTTGAAACAATTGACCTGATAAACTAAGAGCATGCCAAAAAGAATACAATAATAGTTTATTTAAAAAATAAAGATACATTTTGAGGTTTGTGAATGGACATAATAGTTATGTTCGTGCGTGCGTGCCTTTGGGCGTTCTTTGAATGTTTGATATATGCATATAATTGTTGTGCTTACGGAAGCTTTAACGTTTACGAGAATAGTTATGCAATTTATTTTATGCTTTTGCACATGCTTCAATCAGAAAGTTACATGAAATTGCTTCGTGAAAGAGTTCATCGACTTTTCTACATGTGCAGGCCACATTTACTGAGTCACTACATTGACTTCTACGTGAAGTCGTACATTTTGGACTACACTTTTTTTTTTTTATATCATAAACTACCATGTTATAATTTCTTAAAACGAGTTACGAGCAACTTGAAAAAGAAATTAAACAAATAACAATACAACAAACACTATAATTTTAGAGTGATAACAATATTCAAGACCAAAATTAATCAATATCAATAACTTTTTCAGTAACAATAAACTAGCATGGTCAATAGAAGTTGGCTCCCTCATTTTCCTTCAATTACAAACACAAAACTTGAGCTCCAATTCAAGAATATTCGATCATGGTCTGGAATTGGGGCAACAATTCCTTCGCCCCAAAGTTTCTCCATAAAAATAAAAATGGAATTGTTCGTAAAATAGTGAAAGACGTAATAAATATTCAAGAGATAATCCTTTTAGGTTTTTTTTTTTCAAAAAACAAAAATTAAATTAGCTACAATATTATTTTTTGTCATATAATTTCAAAAGTTGCTATTTTCTTTGTTACTATATAAGTCTTTGAATGATTAACGAGGGTATGCTAGGAAACCTCTTTTAGAGGGGTTGTTGAAGTAATCTTTTCCATATTCAAATGCAATAACTTAATACGAAGGAAGGCACGCCGTGGATGGTAGCCGAAGTTGATCCTGACTAATATATAATTGCACTTTAATATGTTTAAATAAATTTCTTTATAAACATTTTAATAAATTATTTTTTTTCTTAATAAATAAATATTACATAATAATCAGAAATATTAAAGAACCTGCCTCTACAATTGGCTCTAGCTTTATAAAAACTAAATTTTCTCTTCCTCTCCTATGTCACTTTTCTATGCACCTACTTTATGAAATATTATTCACCACACCTTCACCTGAACTCTCACGTTAATTCTTCTATCTTCTCTACTGCAACTATCCTCTAGCACGCCCTCACTCACCTAATTGTAACAAATTTATTGTAATGAAAGCAAATACATCAAAATTCTGTGAAAAGGAAAAAAGATAAAATTCTCCTATCAATGAATAAAAGTGTGTTTAATAAAAGGGAAAAAAAGTGAACATTTTTTTTAATAATGTGGAGTTTTGACCAAACATGTTGCTAAAGTTGCAGGCTTGACTGCCTCAAATTTTTCCTTTAAGAAGTACACTTACGTTTTTCTTGAGAAATCATCGATGAAGGAAATAAAATACCTTTTCCTATTTAAAGACTCAAGGGTAATCGATCCATAAATATTTGTATGAATCAATCTGAGTTATTCCATTAATTGGTGCTTGACAGTCCTTAAAGACGAGGTCCTCAAATGCTTCTCGAGCACACACTATTCACAAAACTTCTTTTAAAACTCCATACTTGGGAGTCCTTGCACCATTCATTTTTTAAACAACTTGGTCAAACCATTAAAATGCAAGTGACCAAATCGAAAATGTCACATCATAGCCTCATCCTTCACATCAAGTGTCAAACACCTTTCTTGCATAATCTTCAAATCAAGCTTGTACATCTTATTCTTCTTCATTTCTACTCGAGCAATTAAACGATTAAATTTGCCTTTCAAGTATAGTATTTAGTTTTTCATCATAATTGAATAACCTATTTTCATCTACTGGCCCATACTCAATATGTTCTCTTGAGATTGGGTACATAGTACATATCTCTAATTTCTCTAATTCAGCCATTCTTCTAAAGGTACCATATTGTACCTTGGTCTTTTACCACTACCTTGGATGCATCTCCAAACGACACGTGTCTAGCATCAACTTTAAAGAGCTTTTTAAAAAGGTTTTCGTCCCCACACATATGAATACTTGCTCCTCTATCAAGGTACCAAACCGAGTTGTCAGAACAACTTGGACTTGGCTTGGCACTCGAACTCCTTGACATCATCAATACTCCCTCTTCCATAGCATCTTCAAAGAGGGAGTTTGTTTCTTTCTTGCTCTCAGATCGACAGTCCTTAACGAAATGCCCTACTTTCCCACAATTATATCATTTGTTCGAGTTGTAATCTTTGGAAAAATGTCCGTACTTCCCACATTTGAAGCACTCAACTCCTGAGTTGGTTGACCGACCTCCTTGGCCTCTACCTCCTCAACCTCTACCTTATCCTCGACCACGCCAGTTTTGTTGACCGAATTGCTCTTTACATTTTTCATATCCTTTTCTGCCTCTACCAGAATCGCTTTGACTGTTCTAAGTATAAGGTGCCTTCTTCTCCTTAATGGTTGCCTTTGCTTGAAGTGCTTGATGAAGAGACCATTCCTTCTTCTTCCTTCTCCACTGCTCATGAGCCACAAGTGACCCAACAAACTCTTCAACCGAGAGCGTTAACAAGTCCTTGGACTCCTCAATCCCACACATAATATTCTCAAAGTCGTCTATTAAGAACCTTAATATTTTTTCCACCACTTGGCAAGTGGGTAGTGTTTCTCCATTCTTTCCAAACGGGTTCACCACAGTTTCAACATGAGAGACGTACTCGGCAATTCCTTTGACCTCTTTCATCCTCATGCTTTCAAACTTGGCTCTAAGAGTTCGAAGCCTAACATGCTTTACACGTATCCCTTTAAGGTATTCTCCAATATGTCTCATGATTCTTTTGAAGATTTAACATTTGCTATCTTCTCAAAGCCGTATTCATCGACAGCTCGGCACAACACGTAATAACTTCTTTGTCCTTCACTTGAGATGCTATCAACGTAGCAAGTTGGGCAATCATTTGTTCTTTAATGTCTGGTGGTTCTTGGTAGCCATTTTCAACTACTTAATAAACTTCTTGGGAACCAAGGAAGACATTTATTTGTAGACTCCAGTTATCATAGTTGACGACTTTTGTTAACTTAGGCAAGGGCATACTATTTGCAAAGTTATCCATCTCGGTCAAACTCTCTAGCGCTCAAACACTCTTTCTTAAGTACTCAACCACTCAGGCTCTCTAGTTGTGATGCCAATTTTTTGACAAACAAATCTTTTTTGGATAAAACACTATTTGTATTATGACTTGTTATATTTTACATTGAGCGGTATATGAACTATTTATGGGTCTTTTGTCTTGGTCCTTTAACTACATGATTTAAATTTTACTAGAAGTACTCCTAACCTTTGCAATCTCGTAAGACACTTAATTCTACCAACATTGTTAAGTGAAACTACCCACGATGAAGTTTATCCAACAAGTAAAACTTTATTTTTTTCTTTTCTATGTTAGAGTCGATGAGATGTGTTTGAGAACTTGATTGGTTGTCATGGCCTATTCTTTGAATTACAATATGATGAAGGATCGTCTCGGATTTGGGAGAAATTCGTCTAGAAAGAAAATGGGCATGAACCCTAAAATGAAAAAGGGGGAAAAATGGAGGACGTCGATTTGGGGGTTTTCGAAACGGGAGGAATTCACGCCACTTGGAGGAGGTTCCAAGATAAGTGAGGAAGATCCGCCACTTTGAATCGGAGATTCAAAGATAAGGATCGGTGGTTCTGAGAAGAACCTCAAGACTTGAGAGAAAACTCAAATTTTAATATAACTCAAATCTGCCTACAAATGTATCTCACAAGGACTTATATACTATGGGCCGAAACACAAAAAGGCCCAACATAACTTAAGGTCCGATAAAGCCCAAACAAAAACATTACAAAAAAAGCAATATAAAAGAGTTCTTATTCTACGATCTGAAGCTAATTTGAGATCTCTTTGAAGATCCTGGGCATGATTCCATCATCTGTTTTCTAATCCCTTGACGGTCCCGAACCACGCCTCCATCATTGCCTTCGGGTTGGAGAAAATTTGACCTCGAATTTTAGCGCTTCATTACTGTTATTATCAAGGTGCTAAGAGATTGTCCTCCAGGATCAAAGATAAACCTGTAGAAGACGTCAAAGAGTTTAACCACAAATATACTATTCACTGTGAAAAAAAAGGAGAACAACCCACAATAATCAGAATAGAAAAAGAGTGTCCCTGAAATCCTTTAGGATTTTCATGATAGGCCAAACACACAATCAGATGATTAAAGGCAGGTTCATGTTTGGTCAATGTTGTTGCTGCCTTTTCTATCATCTTTTCCTCACCCCATTGCTTATGCCATTGTTCCTTAATGTATAAGTCTTCCCTAGACATTAAGACAAAAAGAGATGGGTTAGTAAGTGTCCCCAATGAAAATGCAATATCATGATGTGAATGGGAACAACAATTTAACGCATTATCATCCCCCTTTAAGGATTTCATCTCAACCATGCATGTCAGGGGTGTGAGGAGAGAATCCTTCTCGTGTTTTTCTCTTTGTTCGTCTTCTTCCTTTTCTCTTCGCTCTTTCTCTTCTCGCTTCTTTAGCTCTTTCTCTTGTTTGGCTTTTTCCCACATTTCTTTTAGTACTTTTTTTGCATTTTATCTCTCCCTTTGTGCTTGTTGTCCTTGTTTGACTTCGAGCTTTTTCCTAACACTCATTTTCACCTCTTTTAAGTATACAATGTAATCTTGGAGATCATGAAGATTCATGTACTTTTCGTTCCAATTAAGACATTGATAATTTTCGTGTCCACAACCTTCACACTTGGTGCACCTAATAGCACTTGTTTTGTCTTTTGGCAATGATCGTCTATCTTCATGGTGCTCCCTTCTAAGATTCCCAAGTTTGCTATTCAACCTGATAATTCTAGAAACAATGAAGTTGATATCTTCTATCAAGGTTGAACGTGTATGGAACATTCTGGAGTGCTCAGAATTCCTAATTCCTGCAGTGAAAGAGAGGAAACAAGAACTAACACAAAACACAGTAAGTGGTTAGCAAAAGTAATGGGGATAAAATTATTAAATGGCCCTCACCACTCTTTATGTATTTACACTCAATTCCATTCGTGTTTCACTCTCAAAGTGTATTCACTTGCTCTCAAGTTCCTGTTCAGTTCTTCGAAGAACCTCCAATCAACACATCTAGAATTCAACATCAAAGTGAAAGACGTTACGAATCTAAGCTCAACTCAGGAGGTCAAGAAAAGGAAAACTCCAAGACAAAACCAAGGGAATTTAAAGACAAACTAAAAAGCACCAAAATCAAGAAATGGATAAACCAAAGGGAGTAAATATGTGACAAAACTAGACTATGACAACGAGAAAAGCACTTTTAAAGACAAGAGTAATTTATATAGTGTATTTAGAATTACTACTAGAAATGTGAAACAAAGTACTCAAGCTAAATTGTGATGATCCATTCATACTACCATAAACAATACTTGCAACAATTTAACTCAAGGTATATTGTCCCACAACACAAGAAACCAAGGAAAAATCAAACTCAAAGAGAAATGATGGACAAGAGACTCAAGCAAAACAATAATGAACAATTAATGACTCTAAATGGTAAGAGCTTGGCAAAGCAAAATGCAAAAAGTGCATCCAAAATTGACCCGGAGAAGTTACCGAAGCACCACCATTTGGACCCAAAACAACATCAAATATCACCCCAAGACAATAGTAAAAGCAAAATGCAATCAGCCCACAACAATTGCATAACGAAATATCTGCACCGAATCCAAAATGCACCAAAGAAATCAAGAAAATGTGGCTGATTCAATTTAGTTAGAAGCACATGCAATTTTAAGGCCAACAGAAAATAATTCGAGTCTAGCGTATCACAATTTCAGCACCCTCTCGCTCCAACTAGGAAAAATTACTCTCAAGGTGTTGGTTGTTGTTTATGTTTCTTACACCATAATTTCCACAGAATGTTGCCACAACTTGCATTAGATATTGGCACCGAATTCAGAACAAACAGAATCAATTTGCAGCCACTGAAAGGGTTAAATTGGTTGCCACCACCTAATCAGTTTTGATTGCACTAAGATTTCAACCAACATTCATGTGAATTCCAAACACACCATAAGAAAGATTTAAATAGGTGTTGTCGTGGTGCTTCCTTTGACTGTCACAGTATGGGACAATTGTTGCAATTTCCCCTGCACCAAAGAATGGTAGAAAGTTGCCACTGCTAGTCTAACTTAACGTGCCAATAACAATTTGTCCTTCACAGCACCACACAAACAATGTTGGAAATTTGAATTTCCAATCTGCACCAATTTTGCACACCATTAAGCCCAATGAGTGAACCATTTTCCCTTTCCTCCACTGTTTCACATATTTTTTGGGGGGAGTAATGAATTAGCTGCTGCCATATCAAAAGCTATGCTGCTTAAGCGAGGGATGGAGGCTGCTGATTTTGAACGTGTCTTTTCTTGCACCGCTTGACAATTCCTCAAACAACCTTGTTGCATAAATTCACTGCACCAGTCATTGTGTGAAGAATCTTATTGCACCCATTTTCCAATATTGCCACCGCTTCAACAAACTGATCATGCACAATTACTTTCCCTTTTCTTTGGACCAGCCTGCTTCGCCAAGCTACTTGTTGCACTGCCACCAAGTCAGAAACGGTGTTGTTGCTGCACCAAATTGTTTCGCTTAAGCGACAAGCTTGATGTCCTGCACCAAAGTGACTAGACCAGTTGCTATCAGTTGCAAGAGGCAAGGAGGCTGTTGTTGTGCACACTGAATGGGCCAAGAAAGCTACTGTCCAATAACCACTTCACCGTCTACAAGCTTATCCCAAACTAGAAATTGATGAACCAATTAATGTTGCAGGAAAAAGATCTGGACTACACCGAAAACACACATTTAGCTTGGCCTTAATGTATAAAAATTGGAATGATTGCCACTTGAGACAAAATCGATTTGCACTTGAGCCAATTTTCTGCACCGTCTGAAACAACAAGGTGTTGTTGTACCGCATCAAGCATCACACATGATAATTCCACCTCAAGCCTGACAACTTGGCTATTCCACCGTTTGAAACCAAAAAGTAAAGGACTAAATCAACTACTACACTATGCAATATATGACCACATCACAAGCTTCCAATTTTGTACATCAAATTCTGCAGTCTGGTTTGCACCACTGGACCAGAAAAGATGATGCTGTCCTATTTTCTTACATCACACCTCCTCAACTCACACCACTAGCCTAATTGTTGTCACCATGCCAGAATAATTTCCTTGCGACACCAAAGGAACTAGGAAGTGAGGTTGTCAATTTCATACATAAAAAGGATGGGCTGTTGTGATAACTAAAGGTGCCCCTCCAAATTCTACATTGCTGCCACATTGAAAACCAAATTCTGCACCACAAAACTACCACATCTCATTTAGATTAGATCACATAGATTTAAGAAAGTAGCTGGCTCAACCAATTGCAAATTCGTGACTGCACCACTTCAACTCTCAATAGTAACTCTCACACCAAATTACCCAAGGCGGCACGACTTTGTTCCAAACAAAATCCTTCACAGCACAATTTTCACAAACACCTGGTATGCGTGAACTAAAAGCATACGAAAACATAAACTCAACTCCAACGCAGCACCCCCACGTAGGAAGCTCTCACATTCGTCCAACACACCAATTGCAATTCATCATCCCATCTACGATTCAGAGTCAGCTGCACAATACTTCCGCTTGCGAATTGTTAGAGTAACAAGGGCACCAAAAATTGTTGCTATGGATAAAAATCACTTCCAATCAGCGATTCAAAAGCCACACAAAGAGTAAACGAATATGAACCACAAGTGATGTTGAACGAAAACAAAATAAAGAACAACGACACCGAAGAACGAACAAAAACCGCGAAAAAACGAGTACACCATGAACAATTTTGGAAGCACACACGAGGAAATCCGAAACCAATTTCAGAAGAACAATTAACCGAGCTCTGATTACCAGATGATGAAGGATCGTCTCGGATTTGGGGGAAATTCGTCTAAAACGAAAATGGGCATGAACCCTAAAACGAAAAAGGGAGGAAAATGGAGGACGTCGATTTGGGGGTTTTCGGAACGGGAGGAATTCACGTCACTTGAAGGAGGTTCCAAGATAAGTGAGGAAGATCTGCCACTTTGAATCGGAGATTCAAAGATAAGGATCAGTGGTTATGAGGAGAACCTCGAGACTTGAGAGAAAACTCAAATCTGCCTACAAATGTATCTCATAAGGACTTATATACTATGGGCCGAAACAGAAAAAGGCCCAACATAACTTAAGGTCCGATAAAGCCTAAACAAAAACATTACAAAAAAAGAAATATAAAAGAGTTCCTATTCTATGATCTGAAGCTAATTTGAGATCTCTTTGAAGATCCTGAGCATGATTCCATCATCTGTTTTCTAATCCCTTAACGGTCCCGAACCACGCCTCCATCACAATACCATTTTGAATATATCAAACATGTATTAGGAGGAGTGAAATTTAAGGAGTTGTTTTAGTGGTTTCGATAATGGATGTAAGGCAAAATTACCATTGTAGTAATAATACTTTTGCATTGTTGTGTTTAGAGGAGATTGAGATAGAGGCCCAGATGTTGCGTGTTGGAAAGGTTGTTATTGTTATAAGGGTATGTTTCCTTCTTTCATTGTTTAGTTACTTATTAGGGGTTCAAGATTTTCTTCTTGTGTTGCGATTCACATTTCCATTTATTTGGAATGAGGTTTAGTAAAATGGTGATTCTGGTTATATTCCTAAAAAATTTTGTTCCAATGTACAAAAAACATCTCAAATGATTGTATTGTTGGTATTTTCAAATTTTTGTAAAAGTGAATTCACTCAGTGATACTTATTGTGTTTGGTTTATTAATGCTAAGTAATATAGATTGTGTTAGGTATATTGCATAACATAAATGTTGGCATGAACTTTTGATTCATCAAAATATATATATATATATATCAGCAAGAGCGGCTCAAGAGTTTGAGAGATCTAAAACAAACTTAAAAAATGAGACATTTTATTTAAAATTTATTTTTCAAGTTTTTTTAATGAAAATTTATATATTAAATTATCATAATTAATTTCATTTAACAACTTTTTTTTCAATAAATAATAAGATTAATCCATTTAATCTTTCTTAAGACATTGTTGATCTTGAAGCAAGTGACACTGAATTTATTAACATTATTCTATAAATTGTATATGCATTTGAAAAAGAATCTATTCTTTTTATATAATTAAGAATGTCAATTGGTTTATCATTTTCTAAACCTATAATTTCTTTTAAGATATTTAATTCTGAAAATAAATCAAATTCATCAATATCCAATAAATTATGACTTTAATTTTTTAACACTAAATAAAAAATATCTTCATATATTTTAAATAGTTCAAATCTACTTTGAAGTGTGGTAATTGTTTTACCTACAATATATAAAAAGTAATTAATTCTGAATGATTCTTAAAGAGATTTTACAATTTCATTCTCAATGTTTTCATCAAATTGTTTCTTTTTGTGTGTAATACGTTTTTCACGAATAGGGCAAAAGAAATGCATTTCTAGTTCTAATACAAATCCAAAACATAATAAAAACAACAACAATACAAATAGAAAGAAAAAAACATACTAACCAGAAATGATAATGAAAAAAATGGTATACGTAGGCAATATGAGAGATTCAAGGAATGTAATCTGTCAAAACCCTGCAAAGTGAACTCTTAGAAGTTAAGAAAGTAAGGAAAAGCAAGATAAGTCACAGAGAATAAAAAAAGATCAAAGAAAAATTTTTAATTCAAATTTATTACAAGAGAATAAATATAACTAATCATTCTCTTTCTTGTAAACAAAATTATAATTTACTAAATAAAGGTTTTAACTTATTAATTATCATTTTAATACCAACAAAAATTAATTTAATTAAATTTTATTCTCAAACATAAATTTATAATTAACTTAATAGAGCTATAATAGTAATAAAATATTTTTTTAGACCTTTTTGTTTGTTAAACATAATTTTATAATTAATCTAATAGAAATATATTAGTAAAAATAAATTGAGGTCTTTTTTCTTAAACATAATTTTATAATTAATTTAATAGAGAATTATGAGTAGTAAATTTTTTTTTGAGTTTTTTTTTTTCTGGAGATCTAAAATAAATGTTTTACTTATTTTACTTTTGAGTTCGATAAGTATATTAGACAACTTCCTCCATTGTATTGAAATATGTAATGTGCGTACCCATGAAGACAATGTCTGTTTCTTTAACCATGAACATGTGTAACCAAATTCCACAAATTTAAAATTAGTTTATGTGTGTAGATGTTAAAAGTAAAAGTTAAGAAAAGATATATAAGAAAACTTACATAAATTAGTTTATATAATAGTCTTTTAAAATTCAGAAGACAGAAATATTAAGTTTCAGTTTTGCACATGATATATGAATGTAGCCTTTTGATAAATTGAATGCATTTAATGATTAGAGCACACATTCATGTAAGCAAGTAGCTTTGAGGATGCACGTGGGATTTTCTTTTTCCCATTTTGTGATAATTGCTAGAACACTTTAAACTAGTCTCACAGCAAAAGCAAGTTGCGATTCTTGCACTTGTAATATGAATCAACTACTTCACAGAGCTTTCCATTTTAAACAATAAAGAAGAGTTTCCAAATGGAGAGGATAGGCTCCAAAACAATAATCTATCTATGAACTTGCAAAACACTCATTGAGTCCTATGAAGGCAAGGACACATTGTAGGCGTGTAATTTGTCCCAAAATATTCAACTTTTCTTTGCATTCTTCTCATCAATTATGTGAAGTTTTGTTTCGTAGTCAACACAAACTAAATAGAGTAATCAATACTTCACGATGTTTGTATTTTGTTCACTCATTAAGGTCTATTTGAGTAAATTCTTTATAAACAATTTAAAATAATAATAAAAAACAAATTCTTACATAAGTCATCTACTATTAATTTACCATTTTTTTAAGTTCTTCTTTGGCTACTAATTATAATTAAGTCGAGCTTAACAATATGGTAATGGTAAACAACTGGGGAGAAGTGTAAGACAAAATTAGAAAGTTAATATCAATTCATAATGTATCATCTCTATGTGAGGAGATCATATAGACACCCCCAAAAATATGTACACATCATCACTTCAGGAGTAATGTTATGCATACAATACATAGATTTAAAACTAGCCACAAGTCAAACAGGTGCTGTGCAACATCAGCATTAATTTTCGCTAATATTCTTCTGTTCTATAAACTGATACACAAACACCTATAAAAAGTGTACCCAGTTGAAATTGTATGCATTGTATAAATAACATGACTTATTTAACTTTGTGTAAGAAAAACTCCTTGAGTTGGTGAGTGGTTAATTATGAAGCCGCAGCTATTGGAGTTCCTCCTTCGTTGATTGGCATAAAGCTCACCCTCTTCTGCAAGAGTTTTGAATCGCAAAAAAAAATTAGTCTTTGCAAATAGATTTTTGAGACATAATATTATAAAACATGGTTACACAGACACACTAATACATGTATAGTCAAATAATAATCTCAACCCCATTATTTTTTTCAAGTCAATATGCACTGTGCATACTACGTGCTTCCATATCCGGTGCAGAACCAACAAATTGAATTTCACAGAACATTTAATATGATTCAGATGTCACACCTCTTGTTCGGTTGTTGCATGTTATTAAAAAATAAAATACTTCAGAATTTTTCTGGTGAAGTTAAGAGAATCAAAACACTTTCAAGAGAAAAAAAAAATGATATTCTTGATGGTTGAAATGTTCCGTGAAATATACCATATATCTCTGGAAAATTCAAACACCATTAGCCTGACATATAGTTTAGTCAGAGAACCTAGTAAGTTAAATGTCTCCTCTTCTGAAATCTACTTTACCATGAAATTCTATCAAACTAAAGTAAATGCTTTTTTTCTTTTGCAAACATGGACAAATGGGAATATTGTCAAACAAAGAGAATTTGAAAATTCCACAACTTAACTTTCACACATCACTGTTCAGTACGGCAAAAATTCCAATGGATTCTTTGGACAGGTTTAGAAAAGTAAGTTCACACAAATCCAAAATGATTTCAACAATTAACATTAAAAAAACAGAGGTTTAAGGATTAAACAATCGACAACATGGTATGAGAACAAATACCTTTGTACTCTCCTTAGCTCTGTCACCATTTTCCTCAGTTTCTCTGCTACCATTGGCCATATAAAGCTTGACGATCCTCTCAGCTGCCTCTGCCTGATCTTTGCTACCTTGGATCAACTTCTCGACCTCAGATTTCGGAAGCCTCATTTTCAACCTCACCCCACCATTATTACTGGTATTGTCCTTGCTACCTTGTTCAGCATCACCCATGTTGCTTTGCTTCATGATTGAAAGATCAGAAGCAGACCTCCTAGTAAGCACAAGGTTCTCTAGGCGATCTTTGGCACTCATGTTAATGCCAGAACGAACCCTTCTTGGCTTTGTCTCCTTCGGAAGCTCCACAAGAAAGTAGAGCCTCTTCGGATGCAGCTCCTTGTGACCTTCCAAAGGCTTTGCCCTCACCCCATAGTGCTTTACCGCCTCAGAATCTAGCAAAACAAGACCAGGGTGATCCTTAAGAACTTCCTCAACTTTCACCGGGGTCTTCAACTTGAATGTTTCACCATCGATTTTCATCACCTTTGCGCTCTTCTTTGCACCAAAACTGTTACCCATTGTAGTACCCCAATCAAAAAGATTTGTCTTTGCTTTGGTTATAGTTTTGTGAGGTTGAGGCACTTCAGAGTACGGTAATCGACACAAACAACCAAAGGGCTACTAACAATGAAGGGTTCAAGACAGAGACGTGGTTTTATAGGTGTTCCTGATTTTACTATCCTTGGTCAAAAAAGTAGGCATGTTTTAAAAAGGAGACAAATTTTTGACGAATGGGCCAACACAGAAAATACTAAACTACGTAACCTGTCGATTTCGAGAGAACATAAAATATAATACAACCAACGACTCTATTGGTCTCTCAAAAGGCTCAAGTTCAATTTTGTCAACAACCATGGTTTAGTCTTCACACGAGACCCCAGTTGCACAAGTTATAAACGCTCCCACAAAGTAGACTTTCTGCATTTTTTAAGGTAATCGTTTGGTTTCGGATATCTTCAAACGGTAATCGCGGCGTGGATTGAAGGATTCATGAAATTTCAAAGGCACCGTGGCAATTTGTTCCATGTGGAGAAGAGATTTATTTTGACTTTAATTTGTTTGCACATGTGGAACTAGTACCTCATTTCATCATCCAGAGGTTTTTTTCTAAGACCATAATTGAAGATTGATTCCAGTTCAAACCAGAGGTTTCAACATATACCCAGAGAGAAACGATAATGTTTTGTAGTTGTTATATCCAAGTTTCATTAAACTAACTGTGGAATTTGTTTTACCTTTGTGAAGGGAAAGAAAAGTTTGAATAGTTGGTATAAAAAAATAAATAGAATACATATTTGGCAATTGAATGTAGACACTAAAGGCCAAAAGTGAAGTCCATGCAGATATTAGGGTCATCAAATTGGAAGAGGTTGTGCTTTCAATAATGAGATTGGACCAAATGGTAAATTCGTTGATCATGCGTAAGCATCATCGTTCATGGTCGTCGGGTACGATCATGTTGTTTGATTAAATCCAAACATCCAGAAGCCCTTCAAATGGCCGTAAAACATGTGTTCTTTTCAAAATTCTTTCTCTAACTTTTCTAGTTTGATGTCTTTGTAAGTGATATTTCTTGAGAGAATTTTAGTTCATATCAAACGTGGATGTAATATAACTTTTTCAAATAATGGAAACAATTTTTTCGATCATGTAGAAATTGATAGTTTCCGATTTCTAATATACTTTTTTTTTCCTGTTCTTAGTTCTTTGTACGGGTTAAAAGTCAAATCTTCACCTTTAATATATAGATTCAAGTTTGTACAAAGTTTATTAATAGATGAAGTCAGGTTTTAAAAAATCAATTTACCTTTTTTAATACAGAATATGTTTTTTTTTTTCTTGCAAAGACAACATTATCGATTGAATAAAAAATACAAAACAATTCCAAAATAAAGTCATTCAAAAATAGAAATCACGTCTATTGATATACTTTACAAACTTTTTATTTTAAATTAATTTTTGACACTATAATATATTATTTTATTCATCCAAACAATATTTAATATTTAATGTTAATAAATAATAAAATATAAAATTAAATATAATAAAAAATAAAAATATTTAACAAAAACTGACACTAGGATTATATTAAATACACAAATAAAGAAAATCATTCATACTAAGAGTTTCAATTTGAATGAAAAAGTCATTGATTCATTTCAATAAATTTAACAAAATTTATTGTAAAAGACCAAATTGTATTCGTTCTTCAAAAATCGGGACCAAATTGAGACAAATAATTGAAGAACCAACTTAACATTTTTAAACGAAAACATGAATCAAAAGAGTAATGAAACCAAATATTTATTAAGATAATTTTTATTTTCCTTCTCATTGTCTTTTTAGTTTTTACAAATTGTAATCATCTCTCACTCTCATATTTTCTTCTTGTTTTTTAAGAGATAAATTCATTATTTTTGCTCTAATTTGTTATTTATCCTATTTTTTTCTTGTCTCTTGTTTTAATAATGAAAACATTACTTTTTATCTCATGAGTTGTTTGTATATTCATTTTTTTTATCAATATAGAAGGAATATAAATAATGTATTATGTGTTTTTTCATAACCGATTTTTAATTGTGACTTGATTATAATATATTTTTCTTTTGATAATTACGTGTTTTAATTTTTTATTGGATTATGATAAATTATTTTTTAATATTATTTACAACGAAGGTATATTGATAAAGAATAAAAGAATAAATCCATTTTTTAAAAGTGATAAAAAAGAAACTATTGATGAAAACAAGATACATCATACTTCTTCACATATTTTGAAACATTATCCTAAAGATCAAATTGTTAAGTTAGAAAAACCATTTTTTGAAGTATTATATTAATGATCGAATCTAATAATCTCAAAATTATATTACTTCTATCCCTCCAATACTTTTGGTCCAGATCCGTCACTATATATATATATATATATATATATATATATATATATATATATGCCTGTTAAAAATCATTTTAGAACTCTTTAAATATTAACATTAAAAAAATAATTTGAAACTGTCACTCTCTTAAAACTAAATTGCCCAGTCTTTCCTAAAAGAAATATATTAACCCAAAAAAAATCATTTAAAATTCAAGTGTTTCCTTTAATCTTTATCTTTAAAAACTACAGCATTGTCTCCTTAATTTCATATGTTCATACAAAGCACATAAAAGAAAGAGTTTTAAAATGCAAACTTCAAATAGAGGCGACTTCAGGAGTTTACCAAATCTGAAAAGAGTTATAATGTTGTTGCCATGATTATCTAATTGAGACGATTGTCAAGTTCACCAACTCCCATATTACCTACACAACTACCAAAGTATGGAATTTCTAAAGTGATTCCAACCACGATAACGACATTCTGGAAAAAAAAAATGAATTGTAACACACCGCACTAACACAGTTGACTGGTTGGTCAAGTTAAACGATGAAATAACTATATTTCTCTTAGTGTAAGCATGTTCATTCTCATTATGGTAGCTTTTGTTACTTGCTCAATGCTTTTCAACGAGTCCTCTCTGAATCAGAGTTTTCCAGACTTGAGCGAATGAAAGAAGATACTCAGAATAGTTCATCATTGCCAAAGACCAGACTTTCCTTGTTGGCTGTGTAATAAAAATTCACAAAGATTAAACTTTGATACAAAATTTCTTGTCTTTAAAACAATGCCACTTAAAACAATGCCACCCCCGACATTGATTGTGAAAATGGTGTCAGATCTTGGGTAAGCGATTGACTGAAAAATACAATCTTTGGTTTTCGTTTTCATGTTATATGTGATGTCTCTGGTGGGGATCGGATGTACGGTGATTTGGGATTTTAAAGAAGTTCCAAATTGAATAATCACCGGATTCAGAAAGATGTTTCAGATTTAACATTCCAAAACATATTTGTTAGAAAGAGCAGAATACACTCTTGAATTTGGAATATAATCATTAAAAACTGCAATCATTTTAATATTCAAACAAAATTAAAAAAAAATATTATTCAATTTAAGACAATTTAAAATTAATTTGAAATACTATCCAAATCAAACGTAATTAAAAATAAAAATGAAATATAACATATGTCAAAATGTAATCAAACTAAAACTCCATCCAAATTGATAATGAAATTGAAATCTAATCTAAGTTTCAAAAATTAACATAAGTGATTCATTCAAATATAAACAAAGTACATAGTTAAAATGAAATCAAAGTGTTTTAAGTTTCTAATAATTAGCATAATCATAATTTTCATACTAGTGTTAGTGCATGTTTATTGTGTTCTTGGTTAGGTGGTTATTGTTACTCTTGGCCTTGTCTAAGATGTTGTTGTTGTTTTTCAACTGCATTTCAAGAGTCAATGGGAAGGATAGAGATAAGAGTACTAAACAACGATTACATGTCAGTTTAAGTTTGTCATTGTCGTCCTTATAATTTTTGACTTGTTATTTAAGTTTTTTTATTGTTTTTCATATAATTTTGGACATGTTTTTGAGTTAGAATATACATATATATATATATATATATATATGGTTATCGCCTAATTTAAAGTTAAAATTTTTATTTGTTAAAATATAAACATTATTAAAAGGTATAATTAGTCGTAACGTACCTAGTTTCGTTCCAATGTGTCTAAATGGTACTCGTTTTTAACTTTGCATCTACTTGGTACCCAAATTAGTTAATTTGCATCAATGTGGTCCATCCTGTTAAGTTTTCAGAAACGCCGTTAACAGAGCAGTGATGTGACATTGCAGAAAAGATACCTGTCAATGAAAATAATTGTACAGTGGCAATTTTTGGATAACATGTCATGCCCTATTTGAATTGATTGCCCCTATTCAAAAAGCCCTAATTTCTCATTCCCATCTTCATCTTCTTCTTCATTTTTTGGTCGGGAAGCTGATTTGCTGCAGGGGTAAGGTGGCTGGTGAAGTGGGAAATGTCACATGGTTTTAGTCATTCGTGGTCATCTTGTTTGTGTGGATCACATAACCACATCGTTTCTTCTCCTGCTACTGTATGTGGGTCAACGGGTGGAACATTCAACCACTAACCCTAAATCCCACCATCCCAACAACAAATAATGCAATCAACGACAAAAAAAAAAAAAACTAGTTTGCGCACCTGCAACCCCAAATAACTGCCAATTTGATGTCAATTACACCTTCAATTTTGTCCATAACGCACGAAATGGCCCAAATTCAGTAAACCCTAACTCTAGAAAACCCCTCTTTTATCGCTATAAAACGTTCCAATTTTGTTCCCAATTCGTGCTTGTTTTCTTTTCAAATTCCTCTTATGCTGCATTGTTCCACATCACACACCACTCTTGTGCCATGTCATAACATTTTTTCTCACTTAACTGGTCAACACAGTCAACCGTTATGTTATTTAACGGAGTCAACGAAAAGGGACCACATTGATGCAAATTAACTAATTTGGGTACTAAGTAGATGCAAAGTTAAAAACGGGTACCATTTAGACACATTAGAACGAAACTGGGTATGTTGCGACTAATTATACCTTATTAAAAATAATGCTATTGTAATTTAAAAAAAATAATACACTATAAGAAAAAAAGTTCATTCAATACTTAGAAACACATGCATTCTTTACTTTTTTTATTAGCTAGAGGATTCAAACAACCAATAAAAACCACTAAGCATCGCGGATTGCATGGCAAGTGCGAGTGCAAGGGTGGCAAGCATCGGCAATTATGAGGACGGTGACTTCGAAGACGACGACTTTGAGAGTGGTGATGCCGACGAACGTAACCCTAGTTGAAAAAGATAAGAGCGTTGGGGTTGGGTCGATCATAGGTCTAGAAGGATCGATGCGGCCCAAGATCCCCCATTCAATGAATATCCTCACTTACTCGCTTTGATCTGCACCACTTACGATCTATCCTTCGCGTCAACTCGCTTGGTGCTCCAAACTCGCAGCATCGTGCAAGTTTACGATCTTACCTGCTATTTTAACAACACTAGTCATTATGACTAGACATATTGAATGGAGCAATAATTAATATTCAACATGTATTATTATATTGTATCACCCGTGTAGAATGCTTATGTTTGACTTAATCCTTTTATGATTCCAGCTTGGAAAGACATTGAGCACTCAGTCCGACAAACTACTAACAGTATATTGCCAAGAACTTGCTAAGTTACAAGTACAATGTAATCTACCTGTCTATTTAATTCCCGTTTATTTCACGTTAGGATATTTTTATTTGTCACTTTTATAGATTAAGATTAATTCTCTTGTTGCACTTGGATTTTTCTGATGAAGAATCCTTCTGAAACTGAAACCCAGTTATAATGCAAAATTAAAATTATACTAACAGATTATTTAAGAGAATATTTATTTCTCCAATTTCAATCTTTCCTAAACTTGCAAGGGATTCTTCATCAAATATTATATGCCCACACATGACAACAAAGTGGTGTTGTTGAGTGCAAAAACCACAACTTGGTGGAAACTACTCATACTCTTCTTCACTTTACTGCATGTCATCTTATTAGCCATATACTTTCATCAATTCTCAAAATTTCATTACCCTTTTTTTCATCTTTGGGAGCACATGTTTTGTTCATGATCTCACTCCATGTAAAATTTATGATTGAGTCAAAACATAAATCCTTTGATAAATCTCTAAAATGCATTTATTTGAGTTTCTCTCGACTCCAAAAGGGTATCTTATCAATGTTTCTATCCTTAACTACAATGGTATCCTGTCTTTGTTGATGTTACACTCTTTAAGACTACTCCTTTACTTTCTTCCACCATTGAAGATGTCCCTCTAGAGGTTTCACTTATCGTCCCAACACTTGTATCCTACTTCACCTCCATCTTTCACATACCACCAATGGACATGGACACCATTGGAAGTGGCTCTAGTGACCCTCCAACATCATCTCTTACTCATACTACTATTTAACCAATGTTGCTTATGCCTGAACCAACAAATCAATTCACAAATGTATTCAATTTACTTGTAATCCTAATCCTTTATATGCCTATGTTCTAAATAGTGACCATTTATCTCCTTCCTATTTTTCTTTCCTATCTTCTTTGGACTTTGTATCTATTTCCAAGTCTGCAAGTGAAGCCACAGTTGACCTCATTTGGCAACAGACGATGCTAATTACTTTGAATGTGAGAAACACATGAGAGCTTGTTTCCTTGCCTCCTAATAAAACCTCTCTTATGTGTCATTGGGTATATCAATGAAGATCAAACCTAATGGTACAATTAATCATTGCAAAGCTCATTTGGTAACTAAGGGTTATACTCAATTTTGTTGCCAAGGTTATGTTCTACTACAGCCAAAATCACAATTGTTTACCTTTTTTTTTGTCATGGTTGTCATCCACCATTGGTCTCTTCATAGTTGGACGAAGGCCTTTCTTCATGGTGAGTTGTAAAAAGTGTATATAGATCAAATGGTTCCACCACTGGTCATCCTTGCTATGTCACTGTTCAGTTAACGTCGTCTAGTCCAACTTAACAGAAAGGGCACATTTGAGACATTTTAACAAAAAAGGGGACCAAATTGAGACTTTTATAAATAAGGATACCAAATTGAGATTTTGCCTCCAAAATGGCGACCAAAGACATGATTAAACCTTTTCAATTTAGTCCTCTATTTAAATTTTTGGTTCAATTTAATATCCCAATTTTTTAAAATGATCTAATTTTGTCATCTTCAATTTGAGACAAAATTAGTAAATAAGTTTAATTACAACTTATATATACATGTTACAATCACTTTTTTTAATATATACATCAAATCATTTCAACTAAATACTTAAATTATTTTATTTTTTACATTTTTTACCTTTGTAATTTTTACACCTAAAATTTTTTACACTTGTAAAAAATAAAATAATTTGAATATTTAGGTGTAGTAATTTGATGTATAAATTCAAAACAATTATTTTAACATGTATATATAAGTTATAATTAAACTTAGTTACTAATTTAGTCTCAAATTGAAAAGGACAAAATTAGATCGTTTTAAAGAATTTGGGTACTAAATTGAACCAAAAATTTAAATAGAGGACTAAATTGAAAATAAATATTACCACTGCCACGTGTGATGATTATAAGCTGCCATGTGTCACGATGGTGAACTAACATTTCACAGTTTTTAAATTTTCTGAAAAAATATTGAAAAAATTAAAAAAAAAAGTAAAAATTTCATGGCTTGATATGTGTCCTGTACGGACACGGTGTTAATTCCAACGTAACAAAAAGGACCAAATTGAATCCTTTTTAATAATTGGGTACTAAATTGAACAAACCAAAACTATGGGGACCAAATTGAATTTAATCAAAAAATTGGGTACCAAATTAGTAATTATACCTATATTTTACTATAAATTTATAAGGGTAAAATTGGAATATATTCATTTAGGGTTGGAGGAAGAAAAAAAAGGGGTGCAGGAAGAAGCGGCGTGTTCTGTTTACTTGTCGCTTGAGCGTTGTTGACATTGTAATAAAGAATAGACTAACCACTATCGTTATTGTCAGATCCCACTCCCATTCATAGTTACTTTTTCCACAATCTTGATTTCACATCACCTAACAAATTTGGCATCTTAATTATTCAATTTACTTCTACTTTTTGTTGTTTTGGTACACATTTATCAATTTCTCAGTCTTATTCCAAACAATTACATATTTACATGCTTGAATTGTTTTCTTTTCTTTTCATTTTCAGAAACGCTTGGGGTTGCGATTGAAATCTTCTGAGCAATCCTTGTTCTTATGTGGCCACAATAGTCATGGTACGAGGGATTCAATTCAATTCGTGCTTATTCAAAATTCATAATTTCGGGCGTTGTGAATTTTTGATTCCCAATTTAAAATGATTGTTGCCATTGTTGTTATGTATGGAAAGGTTTATCACTCTAGTTTTGTGAACGAAGATGGAGTGAGTAGAGCTTGTGGGTGTCCTCTTCTTCCTTTGAAGAGCCACATCAAGGGACCTGCTCCTGTTTCAGATCAAGGTTTTTCTATTGTTTTTTGTTCAATTCTCCTTGTTGTGGTTTCTGAATGTGAGATATGCTTTGACTGTGATGTGTGGTACAGATACAACTGATATCGTGGATGAAGCCATCACCTTCTTTCGAGCTAATGTGTTCTTCAGAAACTTTGACATCAAGAGCCCTGCTGATAAGCTTCTCATATACTTGACCTCTTACATCAACATCGCTCTCAAGAGGCTTGAAGGCTGCAGAACCTTGGCTGAAGGAACCAAGGCAATCATCAACTTGGGTCTCGAAAAGGTTCCTGTCCCTGGAGAGTCTGGCTTTCCATTTCCGGGCCTTTTCCCCCTCCCTCAATCACACGAAGAAGCAGGTGAATCCACTGATTACTATTCCTTCACCTTGATGTTCTTATAAGTAGATGCATAAGCTTAGCTTAATCGTAACATTTAATTGTCTAAGTATTTAATTAGTTCCCGCCTCCGAGGTAATAGTTAAGGATTCAAAAGTGGAAAGCTTTTATTAAGAAGTATTTATTGATTCCTTCGCCATTGCACTCATGACCATTGTCAGTAAAACTGTATTGAGTTGTTCCTTAATTATTGTATTTTTCAGTCAATTGCTTACCCAAAATTTGACACCATTTTCACATTTGCTGGCTAAGTTCACTTTAAACTCGCATGGCCAAATGGGTGTGTTTGTGCCTCAATGTATCAAAGAAATTGTATCAAAGAATCTTGTGAATTTTAGTACACACCCAACAAGGAAAGCTGCTCTTTGGCAATGATGAAACTAATTGAGTATCTTCCTTCATTCGTTATAAGTTTTGTGAAAGTAGGGATGCAGTTATAGCTCTAACCATGAAGCCGGATAGGTATATCTAAGATAACTGCCACAATCTAAACATGGATTGGAGTGATACCAAATGTGCTCAGTGATCTGAAGAGATTACTCAAGTCTGGAAAAATGTCATTCAGAGAGGTTCATTTTAAACAACTAACTTCACTAGCTATTAAGTGACTTTATATGGTGATGTAATCCAAATTTTGTAGTGTTGTCCAGGTTCGCTGCTGCTCAGATTCCAACTAAAAGAAATAGGAAGTATAGGAATAGTTTATAAAATAGACTGTAATATGTACTTCCTTGATGTGTAAAAAAATAGTTGGAATGGAAACTTTAGTTCTATTACTTTCTGCTTCTATAAGGAAATTTTAGCTTGTATTTATACCAAAATATGTAGGTTTTTTATTTCCTTGTATAATTAATCCTTTTTGAAGAGTCGAGTCGAGCGACTTTTTTACATATTTTTTCAAAGAACTGATGATCTGTCATTGTCCGAACAGTGTGTTGAAGCTCATTTAATATGAACGTAATCTATGTTTCTCAGTGCAATTGCTATTGCTTTACATGATTGATGGTTAGAACACTGTTCACATATTGAGAATTTAAAATTGCTCAGACTAGCTTAGATTTAATTTTTATATATTGTTGTGTTTACTCTACCTGATGCAGTTGCAATTTACTCAACCTTTTTACAGACCACACACATGTGTGTATATGTATTTATTTATATTCATATTCCTGTATTTTAAGCTTTGTGATCTCAACAATGCAGAATTGTTCAGAAATTATTTGAGGCAGATAAGGGAAGAAACAAGTGGGAGGTTATTAAGCGTTGCATACAGACCTAATGGCACTCCAAATAAATGGTGGTTGGCATTTGCAAAGAGGAAATTTATGAATATAATCATTCCTTGAACTGTTAGTGGTATGCAATTCTTAAACCATAGGTTGTGCTGTGAAAAATACACTTGAAAATACTGTTGATCTGACAATAAAAAAATATAGTGATTATTGAAAGCGTGTTGTTATTTGTCTGGTTTGAAATTTCCATTTTGATTTGATAATATTCAAACTAATGTTTGCTTGGTAGCACCCATTTTCACACTTTTAGTGGTGGCCTCTTCTTTGCCCCTCATATAATGAAGTCAACAATCATAATTGGATTATGTCTCCAACCTTGTCTGTGCAAATGGTGATGCTATGCTAGTTTATTGTCTATTAAGTATTGCAAAACTGCATCAATCACACCTCAGCTTCACATTATCAGTATTAGTGTGCATTATGATAAGAGGGTCCCTCCCATCTCCAATCCTCACTTTATAAACGACACTTATCCCTTACGTTCCGCCGTGTCCTTTTTCTTAACCCCTGCATAAGAAATTAGGGTTTCTCGTTCCTTTCTCTTTCTTTAAACTTTTGTAACCCCAAATGACCATAAGCTTCTTTATCTGGTCGGTGCGGATTAATTCCATTCCCATTTAACTCGTTCCCTTGAAGCAATAGTTATTTGTGTTGTTCTTTAATATCTTTTCCACAATCCATTGGTTTTGGGAGGACACTGAGCAACTAAATTCAATTTTTTCACCAAAATTTTATTTTTTTTTTCTAGCTCTGCATTGTTTTTTGTCGATTGGATAACTTGGGTTGTGCTATTTTCAACTATGATGAGCCTACAGACCTGTAATGATCTGCGGCTATGATCGCAAACATAATTGAACATCTAAGGGACTGAGTTGTTTATTTTTGCTACCAGTTTTTTTATTCAATGATTTTACATTTGGTTAGAGTTTATCGTATGTAGAATTAATGTGTTTCGTTGTTTATGTTTATTGCTCTACTTTTAAGTTTTAATTGGGTGTTAATCTTCAGAGGCTTTAATTTTCTTTAAGATTTTCGCATGCACTTGTTTCAAGTGTTTTGTAATGTTTAATTGAAGCCGAAATGTGTGTTCCCCTCGCTATCCATTGCTGCAATTTGATGCTGCATTTGGACGTCGGGGAACTAAATCCCCTTTTTTTTTGTGGTCAGGACGTGAGGATTATTCTTTTGTCATTTGCTATCTATTGTTTTGATGTTTATTAATTTGTGTTTTGTTATAGTTGTTTGAGATCTATCTTTGTTTAAAGTTTGAATGTTGGTAGATTAGGATGAAGCTAAATATATAATCCAACACTTGATCTGAGTAATTACAAGTGATGGTAAAAATAATTCTATGCTTCTGAATCTCCATACTTTTTGAAGCAAGCATGCTTGCATAGTTTCATTGGTTCCATTGGTTTTTACTATCATGTTTTAAGGATGTTTTTTCTCGTATGTTATCACAGACATTTCTGCTACTATAATTTGATAATTTGAACTAATATGCGATGATCATTACAGAAGTGTTCTTGATAATTTGATACATAGGCATCGCATAATTGTAGCTTTGAAATTTTTTTTTTTTTTTTTTTTTTTCTTTTTTTCTTTTTTTGGTTACATCATGTGATGAAATTGGAAAAATCTTACGACACCTTCCTACACAGCAGAACACTGCTGTGGATGAGAATGAATTTTCCGTGCTGATGATGCACTTCATTTTCTCCTTCAACAAAATCCACTAAATGAATTATCTTGATTAGCTAGTTAATTTTTTGTATTTAGCAATTCTATTTATCAATTCAATACGTAGAATCTTGGATTAAGTAGTTAAAAATGTTTCTAAAATTATTATATTTAAATGATAAAGTAATTTAAATTTAGAAAATGTACATTTATTTAATAGAATAATTAAGTAAATTAGACAATAATTGTATTATTGGTAATATTATTTAACAATTTTTGTTTGATTGGGTTAGCTTCTTATAAAGCTCTTAAATAGGATGTCTAGTTTGATTTTTGAATTATTGATTTCGGACAAAATTATACAACCATTATTCAATTAAAGGACTAAATATAGCACAACAAAGTCTAGAGAAAAATTATAGAAGAAAAAAAAAGTTCAATTAAAGGCGAAGGATTGAAAGTGCAAATTGGGGAAAGAAAAAGTAAAAAGGGAATTGTAGAAAGAAAATTGTGTAGTTGAAAAAAATAAACAAAAAAACAAAATGTTTATTCTATAGCCTTATTTTATTTATTAATGTAATGAATGTAGACCTAAACGTAAACTCTACTGATTATAAAGAACAAATAGTGTTTAGATATATATTCAATAACTTTTTACAAAAAAAATAATTGATTAGTTATAAATTATTCTATATATATTGCTTTTGGTTTTTCAATTATAAAAATAAAAATAACTTACATGCTAAAAAAGTCCAACCATCAGAATGTTATTGAATTGAAATGAGTTATAACTAACAGAATTGAAATTAATCTTGTTGGAGTGAGGAGTATTTTAAGAAGAGAAAGAGAAGAAAGAAACAGATGGGTTGAAATGAGTAGGAAATTGAAATAAAAGGTAAAATGGATAAAAAAATAATAGTTCCCTTCCTGAAACTTAAATAATAATAATAATAATAATAATAATTATTATTATTATAATAATAATAAGTAATCCATATATAAACACTTAACGGGCTAAGAGTGATTTCATGATAAATTCGACAAAAAAGTTATTAACTTATTTTAAAAATATTTCAACTTCCTTTTTATAAGTTTAACATGTATCTTTATTATGATAACAAATCCAATAAAAACTTGATTATAAATATGTTTTTAATCCTTAAATAATTACATAAAATCCAAAGTGATTATCAATCAAAATTTTGATATTGTTTGGTTCCTATATTTTAAAGATGTTAAAATTCATCCTATATGACAAATAGTGTTCCAATACATCATTAGAGATGGTGACATGTGTCTAACATGTGTTGTCTTCTTTGTTGTTGTTAGTCCTTGTTGCAGTCGTTCCTTCTTTTAAAAGTTTTGTATTGTTAGTTTGAATTGTTACTAATTCTTGTGTTAATATGAATAAATGAGATATATCGTTATAAATGAATGAGAAAGAAAATTGATTAGTAAAGAATATATTATATTATATATAATTGAGTCATAAAGAATATAATATTTTTTTGTGATGCTCTTAATATATGTGTGTTATGATATCGATCATATGCTTGATCAGAATTACAAAGACTAATACATAAGTCATATTTATAAAGATATATCTCATTTATTCATCATAAAACAAGAGCTAATAATAACTCAGATTTGTTGACATGTGAAGCTAAGGTGGTATGTCTCTTGAAGATTTGATGAAGCTTTTTGAACTACTTAGAAGCCATTACCATTGGAATGAAGCCTACATTGATGAAGATAAGGAGATTTAATGGTATTCATGCTGATCAAGGCTGAAACGTGTGCTCTCCACATGGATACATCATTAAGAAAGTGTATTTGATGTTTGTAATTCATATTGTAGACCTTATAACATTAATTTAATGTATTTGGTCGTTGTTATGTTTTTTAATCTGTTGAATGGTTTTTCAACAGGTTAAAATGTCTCTTTTAATCTGTTGAATGATTTTTCAATAGGTAAAAATGTTAGCTGCAGTAGTCTTAAACTGTGACTAATTCAATCAGTTGATTTATTTTTTAATCGACTGATTTCACTTAAGTCAAGTGAAATCAACCGATTGATATGGAAATCAACATGTTGAATTTTGTAACAGTTTGAGTATAAGAGCTGTGATTTTTGAAAGAGAGGTATTTTGATCATTTTTTAGCGCGAAATTATTCTGGAAACTTGGGAAAACTCTCTCTTTCGTGATCATTCAGACTGCAGCTGTTGAAGATTGATCTTGGATCAATTATTTGAGCTTTTGGCTTATGTTTGAAGCTTGGAGAATGTGGTTTGTGGTAGGCTGGGTTGTGCTATCACTGAGGTTTGATCTTTCATAAGCTTTGTGTGTGTGCTTGGTGATTTTCCAGGTCTGCAAGAGGGTTCTTGCTGTGCTGGTGTGATTCTTGTGTGATTCAAGAGTCTTGTTTGTGGTTTTTTCTTATTTTGAAAGTGTAAGGGTGGATACTTTGTAAATCTTTTGAAATAGTGCAAAGTCAAGCTCAGGTTGCCTTGACAAACTAGATGTAGCTCAGGTTGCCTTGACAAACTAGATGTAGCTCAAGTTTGAGTGAACCAATATAAAAATCTTGTGATCCAATCTTTTTTCTAACCCTTCTCGCTTGCATAATCATTTAAATTTTAAAGAACTTGAGTTAAAATCATCTTTTTAGTGTTCTTGTATGTTTTCATGATATCTGCAGCATTGAGCATGTTTGCATAATCAATTAGAACCTGTCTTGATCATTCTTGTGCATTGTTCCTAGTTTAAAACTTGAATATGCATTTTTTCTAGTATTTTAGTCGACTGTTTTCCTATTTCAATCGGTTAATTATACCAGAACAGAATCTGTTTAGTAAAATCAATTGATTAACTCTATTTTTGACCGATTGAAAGTATATTGTCCAGTAGCTTTTGCATCCTAATTTGGTGATCGAATTGATTCAATTAAAGGTGGTTTTTAGATTTCAAAGATAGCTTATTTTTTTAACTAGCCAATTCAACCCTTCCCCCTTCTTGGTATTTTAACCATTTCAAAACTAACAATTGGTATCTAGAGTTGGGTACTTGAAATTTGCTCAAGTAAGGTCCTAAATCTATTTTTAAACTACTTGAAATGGCTGAAAACAAGTTACCCTTTGCTGAAGGTGCCTCAATTCATATACCCCCTATGTTTAGTGGCATTAATTACCAATTTTGGAACATTAGGATGAAAATCTTTATTGAATCAATAGATCAAGGGATATGGGATGCAATCATAAATGGACCATATACTCCTACGCATATTGTTGCAAATGTGCAGGTTGATAAGCCTTAGACTCAATGGACTGAGGAAGGAAGGAGGAGAGCTCAATATGAGTGCAATGCAAAGAATATCCTCACGTCATCTCTCAACATGGATGAGTTTTTTCGTGTTTCATAATGCTAGAGTGCCAAGGAAATGTGGGAGGTTCTTGAAGTGACTCATGAAGGAATCAATGATGTTAAGAGAGCAAGGAAGCATGCCTTGATTCAAGAGTATGAGCTATTCAAGATGAAACAAGGAGAATCTATAGTGGATGTACAAAAGATATTCACTCATATAGTCAACCATCTCATGAGTTTGGGTAAGGAATTTGACAAAGAAGAGTTAAACATCAACGTGTTGAAGTGTCTTGATAGATCTTGGCAACCAAAGGTCACGACTAACTCAGAAACAAGAGATCTATCCATTTTGACTACAACTGCATTGTTTGGCAAGCTTAGGGAGCATGAGATTGAGATGCAAAGGCTAAATGAGATAGAGTCAAGTGAAAAAGGTAAGGAACATAGCCTTGAAGACTAGCACCAAGACGAACGAGGAACCCAAGGATGAGGTGGCTGAATCAAGTGATAGTGAGAACTTGAATCTCCTTGTCAAAAGGTTTGGAAAGTTTCTCAAAGGAAGAAGTAACAAAGGTAACCAAAGGAGGTATAATTCTAAACAAGTTGATTTAAATAATACTTCTAGTTTTACTTGTTACAAGTGTGGGAAACAAGAACATATGAAAATTGAATGTCCAAACCTTAACAAGGATAAAAGTGCAGATAAGAAAAAGGAAAGAAAGCCCAAGGAAACACGTGCTTACCTTGTGATAGAGGACTATCCCAAGATTCCATACAAGAAGAACTTGAAGATGAACTTTTGGGTTTTCTTTTAGAAATTAGTTATATTTTATGTTTTTGGGTTTTGAGTTTTTCTTTTATAATTAGTTTATGCTTTTATGTTTTGGACTTGGGCCTTCTTGTAGGGTTTGCAGGTTTGCTTAAACTTATGTGCCTATAAATAAAGGTTCTAAAAACTGATGTGGACACTTTTAGTCATATATTGAATTTGATTTCCATTAAAGAGAGGTTTATCTTTGTTCTTGGCTTAGGCCTTCGGTTCTTATCAAAGATTAACATCTTTGTGGCGAATCTTCACTTGACTTATCAATTTGCTAGATTGTGGCGTCCTCCATCTCTGTCTTATTTCGCATTCTTCTCTGATTTATTCGTGTCGTGTCTCTTGAGGATTCAAATTCAGAAACGATCATACTCTCTCATGGATAGGATCGTATCATCTGGTATCTAGAGCAAGGTTCTGGTTTGAATTTTCTCTTCTATGTTATTTTTCTGTCATATAAAAAAAACTACAATTTTTCAATGTCTGCTTGTTCTATTTTTTTTAATTTTGTTTGTTTCGTTTGTAAGGAGTAAAACCCCTAAGGTTGTTTCCAATTTGGTTGATTTTTTTTTATTTGGCGCATTTTTTTTTCTTTTCTGTTCTCTATTTAAATTGTGTATTTCTACATTTGATTCGTGGAAATTATTTGTTTTTGTGTTTGGAATTTTCAAGTACACTTACTTTTGATTTACATGAGTATGAGGATTTAAAGGATCAATTGTTTAAGTTTGTTTTTTTGTTGAACTGCAAAAAAAAAAACAAAATATTGTGGATCAAGTCCAAAGGAAACAAATATATATTGGAAAAAAACGTAAAACAAGAAGGATAAAAAAAAAGGGGGAGTTCAACATAACTTTTATTGCAATTTATTTGTGATTTATTGATATCTACTTGCAATCAGTCTTTCTCTTAGAGTCTCTGTGTTGTTCATTTAAATCTCTTTGGTAGTCCTATTATTTTCTAATTTTAATTTTCTTGTTTTGTGTCCTTAAAATTCCTTGAAGTTTTGTCTAGAGTTTTGAATTTTCTTTGTCCTCTAAAGTTAAGATTTATATCTCGTAACATTTTTCACATTGTTTGTTCACTATTTGCTTAAGTTACTAGAGTTCTTTGTCAAGCCCTAAAGGGAAATTGAGTGGTAAAAGGCAAGATAGTACATTTAGAAAAAGCCTATAAGTGTGATACACGAGTGAAAAATTGAGTGAAACACTTAGCAGAGTGGTGAGGTCCAAAAAATAAAAAAATAAAAATATTGTTGCTAATATTTGCTTGTAAGGCATGACTTCTTCCCAGAATAGTGAGCCTCTATCACCTAAGACTACGACACTTATGGTTGGACTTGATAAGCTCATGTTACAAATGAATCAAATGCAACAACACAATCAACAACAGTTCGAAAGGCTCCAAAAGTTTAATGAAGATGTGAGCGTGAGATTAGAGGGAGTGGAGAGAAGAAGAAAGAGACATGATGATTCAGACCATTCTTCTCATAATGATGAAGTGGCACATGTTTTTAGGCCACAGTGAGGCCAAAGACGAGAGGCATTTGGGAACCACGTGTTTAGGAGGGATAATGATAAGGAGGAGCATGATTTTAGGCCAAGACAAGGCCAAAGACGAGAGGAGTTCGGGAACCACACACCTCGAAGAGATAAGATGTGGAGGAAGATTATAATTCCTAAATTTAATGGAGCTAATGACCCGGAAGCCTACTTGGCATGGGAAATGAACTTGACCAAATCTTCAACTTTTACGATTATGAGGATGATGATAAGGTGCTTATGGTTTCCTTGGAGTTTGAAGGCTATGCTATGAATTGGTGGAATCAAATCACCGTGGACATAGCTAGAAGAAGGCGGATGCCAATTTCTACATGGTAGCAATTAAAGGTAGCTATGAAGGAAAGATTTGTGCCTCCTTATTATAAAAAAGAGATCTTCAACAAATTACAAAGACTTACATAGGGAAATAAAAATGTTGAAGAGTATGTTCAAGAGATGGAGGTCACCTTGATGAAAGCTGAAGTGGAAGAAACACATATGGCTACAATGGCTAGATTCTTGAATGGATTAAATAGGGAGATTCAAGATGTGGTGGAGATGCACCATTATGAGACCTTGGAGGATCTTATTCACCAAGCCACCAAAGTGGAACAACAACTCAAGAAAAGAAGCGCCTATAGGAAGTCATCCACCAAATGGAGAGATATAGAGAAATATAAGAAGGAGGGAGCTACTTCTACCATTCCTAAATCTAAGGAGAAGGAGTCCTCAAATGGTAAAGTAACTTCTCAAGCTAGTAATGATGATTCTTCACGTTCTAGTGCAATAAAATGTTTCAAATGTTTGGGTAGAGGACATATCACAGCTGAATGTCCCTACAAAAGAACTATGATGTTGTTGGCGAATGGTGAGTACATTAGTGAGCATTCCGCCAGTGAATCATCTGAATCATCTAATAGTGATAAGGAGGAAAAAGAGTGTGAAGTCCCCCTTGTGGAGGGAGATCTCTTGATGGTTAGGTGATTGTTGGGTAGTATGAATAAGGAAGAAGATGAGACCCAAAGAAGAAATATTTTTCATTCTAGATGTATGGTTAGGGGAAAGGTGTGTTCACTCATCATTGATGGAGGAAGTTGTACAAATGTAGCTAGTAAACGGCTAGCGGAAAAGCTTGGTTTGGTGACATCTATGCACCCTAGTCCTTATACTTTGCAATGGTTGAGTGAGGATGGAGAATTGGTGGTAGATAAGCAGGTGAACATTGCTTTCTCTATAGGTAAATATGTCGATGAGGTAGTATATGATGTGGTACCTATGGAGGCGAGTCACTTGTTGTTAGGGAGGCCTTGGCAATATGATTGAAAGGTAACCCATGATGGTCTAACTAATAAGTATTCTTTCCTGTTTAAGGGGCAGAAGGTGTCCCTAACACCTTTATCTCCTAGAGAAGTTTGTGAGGATCAAATTAAGATGAGAGTGAGAAGAGAGCAAGAGAGAAAAGAAGAAAGAGAGAAAATTCCAGAAAAAGGTAAGAAAAAGGAAGGTAAAAAAATAAGGAGTGATAAAAGCCTTTTATTGAGAGAAAAAGAAATAAACAGAGCGTTGATTAAGAAACAACCCTTATATTTGCTTATGCCTAACAATATTTGTCTCTCTTCTGTGCAAGCTTATTTGTCTTTAGGTATGGAGCAACTTCTCAAGAAGTATGATGATGTCTTTCCTAAAGACATTCCTCATGGTTTACCTCCTAAAAGGGGTACTGAGTATAATATAGATCTCATTCAGGGTGCATCCCTTCCTAATAGACTAACCTATAGGAGTAACACAGAAGAAACTAAAGAGATACAAAAGCATGTGGAGCAACTTATGGACAAAGGATCAGTTCAAGAAAGTTTGAGTCCTTGTGCTATTCTAGTCATTCCGGTACCTATGAAAGATAGATTGGGGTCGATGTGCAATGACTGCAGGGCCATCAAATATATCATTATAAGGTTCGTATTTGACCCGGGAGGACCTTTCAGAATTCAGGTCGAATTCTCTCGAAACAGGGGAGAATGATAAAGAATCTACAAGTGAGACGAATTTGAGGACAAATTCTCTTTAAGAAGGAGGGTACGATAGAAGTCTATTTCCTAAACTTCAAGTGGTACGAATTTGAGGACAAATTCTCTTCAAGAAGGAGGGAATGATAGAGCACTATCCCAAGATTCCATACAAGAAGAACTTGAAGATGAATTTTTGGGTTTTCTTTTAGAAATTAGTTATGTTTTATGTTTTTGGGTTTTGAGCTTTCTTTTATAATTAGTTTATGCTTTTATGTTTTGGGCTTGGGCCTTCTTGTAGGGTTTGCAGGTTTGCTTAAACTTACGTGCCTATAAATAAAGGTACTAAAAACTGATGTGGACACTTTTAGTCATATATTGAATTTGATTTCCATTAAAGAGATGTTTCTCTTTGTTCTTGGCTTAGGCCTTCGGTCTTATCAAAGATTAACATCTTTGTGGCGAATCTTCACTTGACTTATCAATCTGCTAGATTGTGGCGTCTCCCATCTCTGTCTTATTCCGCGTTCTTCTCTTATGTATTCGTGTCGCCTCTTGAGGATTCAAATTCAGAAATGATCATATTCTTTCCTGGATAGGATCGTATCACCTTGCTTGGGGAAATAATGATGATTCAACAAGTAGCTCATCACAAGAAGGAAGTGAGGAAGCCAACTTATGCCTCATGGTTGGATATGAGTCATCCTGATCAAGTCAAGTAAGATCTATAGATAAAAATGACTACAATCAATTTTGCATGATTTTGAAGAGTTGCATAATGAAGCAAATAAGATTTCTGCATTAAACAACCGATTGAAAGGATTAAACAGCTGGCTGAAAAACAGAGTTAATCAATTGGAAAGAGAAATAGCCGATTTAAAAGTTGATTTTGAACATCTTGACATGATTTACAATAATTCAACCTGTTGTAGTGAAAATCAATTGATTGCAAAACCTTGTGAAAACTGCACCCTTTTGGAAAACAAAGTCAAATACCTTATAAAAACATGTGCAAGGTTCACAAGAGGAAAAACAAACTTGGAAGTTGTTCTTGGCTCTCAAAATTGTGTTTTTGGAAGGGCTGGAATTGGTTACAACTCTTTTAATGAAAAGAAAGTCAAGAAGTTTGCTAATTTTTTTCCAAGAATGCATCAAGTGATATTTCTTTGACAACTTGTAATTATTGTATGAGAAAAAGGCATATTTCTAAAAGTTGCAAAGCTAGAAAATATTATGTATCTAAAGGATTTATGAAATGGATCCCAAAAGGATCAAGAAAGGCTTAACCATGTTGGACCCAACCTATAAAAGGGTATCATGTAATGTATATTTGTTTTGCAAGTTATCAAAAGTGAAAAGAAAGACTTATGGTACCTTGACCAACTTAGTAATAAAGGTTATGCTTTGCAAAGCCATGAATATAGAGTTTATAATAAGAAATTAATGACTGTTGAACAGTCCATACATGTTGTATTTGATGAAACTAACCCAAAGTTGCAAGATCAAGTGCCAAAGAATGCATATGAAGAAGACCTACTGCAGGAACAATTTTTTGCTGCAGAAAAGCCCTTTGCTGCAGGAAATCAATCGGCTGAAAAGGAAAAATAGTCGACTGAAAAAGCTACAGACAACAACTTGCGTAAGGATTGGATTCAGCTTAGAGGTTTATCAAAGGACAACATCATAGGTGACTTCAAACAGGGAGTATCTATTAGACGTAGAATGTATTTTGTGAACATGTCACTTTTGTATCTCAATTGAACCTAAAAATGTGAATGATGCTTTGATGAAGGATTATCTTGTTTCCTTTGAAGATTATGAATATAATGAAGAGTTGTTTTAAGAAAACTCAAGGAAATCCCGACTGGACATTAAGATAACAAGCTATCTAGATGTGAAGGTTCCTTTCCAAGAGTTCAATAGGAGAAGAGATAGATTAGGGTGCTTAAAATTGAAAATAACAAGAGCAACACCAAAAACGAAAATACAATGAAAAGAAGATGAACAAGTAAAATGGAAGAGAAGAGAGTAGTGGTATGGTGTCGCCACTTGCATAAGCAAGATAAGGCAAGAGTTCTTCCACTCCTTGGGAGGAGGGATAACTCACGGAAATGAGGTTGTAAACAAGAGTGTTTAGATTCAAAGTATTCAACCCTTTTACAAGTGGTAGAGCTCTCCTTAAATAGATAGTCTTAGGGTCTCTAAGCAAAATACAAAAGATCAAAATGGCTAACTAGAAAAGCAAGCAAAACCCTAGTTCTAAAAGCATCTTCAAGCTAGGCACAAAATGAGATGGTGGTGTTTCTTCCCATGTGGATCCTCATCCAAAGGGTGGAGGAAGAGACAAAAATGGTCTCCAAATCATGCAAAGGAGCATAAAGATCAAAAGAGACAAAAGGTACAATGTCTATTTTTGCTTTATGCTTTTTGCTTTTGCTTTACTCTCTCCTCCACATCATTCATGCTCTCTAATCACCATGTGCCACCTATCAAGCTTATCTTTACAAAATTAACCTACAAAACAACTTAAACAAGGATTTGCATGTTGACTTAAGTTTAATTAATTTTGGTCAATGAGTCAACCATAGTCAAAGGTCAACAAGTCAACCAAAATTAAGTCAACTAAGTCAACTTAGGGAAATCAAGAAATTAAGATGAAAAATAAAGAGAGAGACATAGAAGAAGGATCATCCCCTTTAGTCATGCTCCTAGTAATTCTCCTTGGGGAGTCTCCATGGTTCTTTGAGTGGTCAATCCTTCATCATGCTTTGAACGATAGTAATTAGATTATTACTATGCAAGATGAACTCAATCAATTCACAAGAAATGATGTGTGGTTTCTAGTGCCTAAAACTGATGATATGAATATAATTGGAACTAAATGAGTCTTTAGAAACAAAATGGATAAAAATGATAATGTAAGGAACAAAGCTAGACTAGTTGCTAATGGTTATAATCAAGAAGAAGGCATTGACTTTGATGAAACTTATCCACTTATAGCTAGGCTAGAAGTTGTAAGATTACTCTTAGCATATGCTTGAATGTGTAACTTTAAATTGCGTCAAATGGATGTGAAAAGTGCATTCTTGAATAGTTTCCTAAATGAAGAAGTGTATGTATTACAACCTCTTGGATTTGAGGATCATCTCTATCCTAACCATGTTTTCAAATTGAAAAAGGCCTTATATGGATTGAAACAAGAACCACGACAGTGGTATGAAAAGCTAAGCAATTTTCTCTTATCAAAGGGTTATGCTAGAGGTGCAGTGGATAAAACACTCTTCATTAGAAAACATGAAAGTGATGTTATACTTGTTCAAGTGTATGTTGATGATATCATCTTTGGTTCAAATAACAACACATTGTGTGAAGAGTTTGTTGTAGCTATGTAGGGAGAATTTGATATGTCCATGATGGGTGAGCTTACCTACTTTCTAGGGCTGCAAGTCAAGCAACTCAAGCATGAAACATTTTTGAACCAATCAAAATACTGTTGAAAAAGTTCAAAATGGAGGATTGCAAGGAGGTTGCCACTCCAATTGCTACAAACTGCCTTATGGATGTAGATGAGGCTGGCTAACCAGTGGATTCAACCAAATATAGAGAGTTGATTGGGTCTTTGCTCTATCTTACAACAAGTAGGGCAGATATGCAGTTTGAAGTATGCTTATGTTCTAGGTTCCAAGCAAATCCAAAGGAATCACACTTTAAAGCAGCAAAAAGGATTCTAACGTACCTTAAGGGAACAACAAATGTTGGTTTATGGTATCCATGTGATTCTAACATAACTCTTAGTGGTTTTTCAGATTTTGACTATGCAGGGTGCAAATTGGATAGGAAAAGCACAAGTGGCACTTGTCATTTACTTGGCTCAAGTCTAATCTAATGGAATCGCAAAGAGCAAGCATGTGTGGCACTCTCCACTGCTGAACCTGAGTATATTCTTGCTGGACATGACTGTGCACAAATCATATGGTTGAAGCATCAACTTTTGGACTATGGTGTAAAGCTAAGTAAGGTACCTTTGTATTGTGATAATACTAGTGCCATCAACTTAACCAAGAATCTAATACAACATTCTAAAACCAAGCATAAAGAAATTAGGCATCATTTCGTTCGTGATCATGTTCAAAAGAGAGATTGTGAAATTCAATTTGTTAAAACTGAAAATCAATTGGCTGATTTGTTTACAAAACCATTGGCTAGAGATAGGTTTAACAGGATAAGAACTGAACTAGGCATATTAGACATGAAGAATGTGGTCTGATGTGTTTTAAGCATGTTAATCTTATGTATTCACGCATTGGTTTCATAAAAATCAATTGTTGTATGCGAAAATTGAAAACTGTAATATTTAACCTGTTGATTTTTAATTTCAACGTGTTGATTTCACTTAAATCTACCTCTGCTTGCAAAAATCATGATCTGTTAACCTGTTGATTATACTTTTCAACGTGTTTATTTCACTTAAACTGCCACTAAATGATGAAAATTTGATCTACTATGGTTTTTAATCTGCTGGTTTCACAATTCAGTATGTTGATTTCATTAAAATTGAATCTGAAAAAATAAAGTTCAATTTTACGATTTTCAATCGATTGATTTTCAAAATCAGTCAGCTGATTTCACTTAACCAGATTCTGGTTTTAATCTCTGATGCTCTGATGTTATTTTAATCGACTGATTCTACTTTTCAATGTGTTGATTTTACTTAAACTATACATTTAATAATGAATTGAATTGCAAAGTTGACCCAATCAAAGAAAGCATCTTTTTGTTAGGTACTATATGCTCCTAACAGTTATTTCATCAGCCATGTGTTGCTTTTACTTATTTGTTTGACCAAAAAACATGTGTTGTGTACAATTCCAATGTGCATGCAACTCACATGATCTGAACTGATTGATTCACTCATAAAAACTCATTGGAAACACCATGAATGCGTGAGATATTGTATTGAATTCCATTAATCTAGTTTGGGTAACCTAAAATGAATTAATTAGGAAAATATACAGCATTTAATCAACTATTTCTGAAAATCAGTTTTTTGAATTATAAATACTACACTTGAATTGATGCATTTGCATCATACATCTCTTAGAAACAGTCATACCCACACTCATCATGCCTCATCGTCAAAGAGCCACCCAAGCTGATGATGAGCATTCCAATCCTCCTACCCTAAGGTCTCTAAACCCAGAAAATCATGAGGGAATTGAAGCATGGTTTGAGGATCATGAGGATAACATCCAAGTGTTCCTCATTGAGATGAATAGGAAGCAAATCAACATTCCTAAGGTTTTGAGGTTTTCGTGGCTAAGGGCTAAGGGCTTTGAGAACCTATTTCAACAATTAAAGCATCAAATGTTGAAGTCATTCCTTGAACTTTCAGGGAAAATTTATCCAGACTTGGTGAATGTGTTTTTCACCAACTTGGAGTTCAAAAATGACATGCTGCTGTCAAGTATCAAGGGGATTCTGATGGAGATCAACAAGAAAACTTGGAAAGATGTGACTGGACTCAAATCAAGGGGTGTGCAAGTGAGGAAAGGTGAAACTGGGGTTGTTCCAGAATTCAACAAGGTTCAATACTATGGCCAATGCTTGAGGAATCCAGCTGGTGAGATCAAACACTTCCATGTTGGTGGTCTCAAGGTAGATCAAAGGTTGCTTGATATGATTGTCACACTAATCTTTGTTTCACGTGGTAGCAACCATTCAACATTGAATGAGGAAGATTTGATTCTCATGTACTGCATCCAACATAACATTCAAGTGGATTGGATCTATGTGTTTCATGATTGAACTAATAAATCAAATCTGAAAGTGGATTTTGTGAACATGTTGCTTTTGTATCTCAAATTGAACCTAAAAATGATAATGATGCTTTGAATGATAGTAATTTGATTGTTGCTATGCAAGATGAACTCAATCAATTCACAAGAAATGATGTGTGGTTTCTAGTGCCTAAAACTAATGATATGAATATAATTGAAACTAAATGAGTTTTTATAAACAAAATGGATGAAGATGATAACATTGTAAGGAACAAAGCTGGACTAGTTGTTAAGGGTATAATCAAGAAGAAGGCATTGACTTTGATGAAACATATGCACATGTAGCTAGGCTAGAAGCTGTGAGATTACTCTTAGCATATGCTTGCATGTGTAACTTTAAATTGCATCAAATGGATATGAAAAGTGCATTTTTGAATAGTTTCCTAAATGAAGAAGTGTATGTATCACAACCTCTTGGCTTTGAGGATCATCTCTATCCTAACCATGTTTTCAAATTGAAAAAGGCCTTATATGGTTTGAAATAAGCACCACGACACTGGTATTAAAGGCTAAGTAACTTTCTTTTATCAAAAGGTTATACTAGAGGTGCAGTGGATAAAACATTCTTCATTAGAAAGCATGAAAGTGATGTTATACTTGTTCAAGTGTATGTTGATGATATCATCTTTGGTTCAAATAAAAACACATTGTTTGAAGAGTTTTTTGCAACTATGCAGGGAGAATTTGAGATGTCCATGATGGGTGGGCTTACTTACTTTCTGAGGCTGCAAGTCAAGCAAAGCATGGAACATTTTTAAGTCAATTAAAATACTGTTTTGACTTGTTGAAAAAGTTCAAAATAGAGAATTTGGTGTATACTTATGTTCTAGGTTTCAAGCAAATCCAAAGGAGTCACACCTAAAAGTTGTAAAACGGATTTTAAAGTACTTAAAAGGAACAACTAATTTTTGTTTATGGTATCCATGTGATTCTAACATAACTCTTAGTGATTTTTCAGATTCTAACTATGCAGGGTGCAAATTGAATAGGAAAAGCACAAGTGACACTTGTCATCTACTTGGCTCAAGCTTAATCTCATGGAATAGAAAAAAGCAAGCTTGTGTGACACTTTCCACTATTGAAGCTGAATATGGTTGAAACATAAACTTTTGGACTATGTAAGTTGAACCAGTCAAAGAAAGCATCTTTTTGTCAGGTATTATCTAACCTCAACAGTTATTTCATCAGCCATATGTTACTTTTTCTTATTTGTTTGACCAAAAAGCATTGTAGTGTGTAATTCCAATGTGCATGCAACTCACATGATCTGAACTGATTGATTCACTAATAAAAACTCATTGGAAACATCATGAATATGTGAGATACTATAATCAGCTACATTAATCTGGCTTGGGTAACCTAAAACAAATTAATTTGATAAATCTGCAATATTTAATTGACTGTTTCTGAAAATCAGTCTGTTCAATTAGAAATACTGCACTTGAACTGTTGATTTTGCATCATACATCTCTTAGAAACAACCATATCCACACTCATCATGCCTCGTCGTCAACAAAGAGCCACCAAATCTGGTGATGAACATTCCACTCCTCATACCCCAAGGTCTCCAAACTAAGAACATAATGGGAGAATTGAGGCATGGTTCGAAGATCATGAGGACAATATCCAAGTGTTCCTCATTGAGATGAACAGAAAGCAAATCAACATTCCTAAAGTGCTGAGGTTTTCGTGGTTGAGGGCTGAAGGCTTTGAAAGCCTATTTCAATAACTCAAGCATCAAAGGTTGAAGTCTTTCCTTGAACTTTTAGGGAATATTTATCCAAACTTGGTGAAAGTGGTTTTCGCCAACTTGGAGTTAAAAAATGATGAGTTATTGTCAAGTATCAAGGGTGTCCGCATGAAGATCAACAAGAAAGCTTGGAAAGATGTGGCTGGACTTAAAGCAAGGGGTGTGCAAGTGAGAAAAGGTGAAATTGGGCTGTTCAAGAATTCAACAAGGTCCAATACTATGGCCAATGCTTGAGGAATCCTGTTGCTGAGATCAAACACTTTCATATTGGTGGACTCAACGTAGATCAAAGGCTTCTTGCTATGATTGTCACAAAAATCATAGTTCCACGTGGGAGCAACCACTCTACATTGAATGAGGGAGATTTGATCCTCATGTCCTACATCCAACACAATGTGCAAATGGATTGGATGTATGTGATTCGTGATCACATGCTCAAGGCCAAGAGGCTCACAAATTTCAGGCTACCATATGTGGTTTTGGTGTCAAAATTCATAGAGTACTTTGGGATTGATGTAGAGGATGAGTTGGAAGAGTCAACTGGACTGCTCAATCATACCTCCAACCAAAATTTACAGAAAATGGGCTTTCTCAAGGTGGGAAATGGATGGACAGTTGCTGGTGTTGTAGTTGGTGGTGCACATGACCATGAAGTTGGTTCAAATGGTGCAAATCAAGAGGAAAAACCTACTACTGGACCCATGGACCTTATTCCCTACAACCTTCTAGAGGATAGAGGCCTTGTGTAGTCAAAATTTGAGAGGGTGGTGTTGAATCAACTGCATGAACTCAATGTGTCTCAACATGCACATCACAACTATTGCAATGAGAGATTCAATGCATTGGATGACCAAATCCATGATATCCATGATTTGATGACTTCATTACAGACAAGAAATGATCCTCAGGATGACTGAGTGTGTTAGCTTTTAGTCGGTTGTTTATAATTTTCAATCAGTTGATTACATCCGTTTCTGTTTTTATTCTCTATTTTAGTGTGCTGGTTGTATTATGCAATCTTATCAATGAAATATAATTCTATGTTTGTTTTCTTAATGCATTCGTTCTATTTGATGAATCCAAAAGGGGAGAAAAATTGAAATTGATCAAATTGGACTAAATTGGAAGCATTAAAAATGGAATTAATAATCAAATCTGAAATTGAATCCATATTATTGATCGAGGGAGCATATGCATCTGTGTGTGCTTGTTATCTTATGTGTGTTGCTCTTGGAAATAAATTTTCAGGTTCACAAGTTCAAGTTTAGGTTGCACTTCATCAACTCAATGGTATCTAACCAATGGAAGCAATTTGCAATGAAAGATAGAGATTGACTTCATCCCAATGGAAGCAATTTGCAATGGAAGATAGAGGTTGGATTCATCAAATCAGGGGGAGAACGTTGACATGTGAAACATGGATGGTGTGTTTCATAAAGATTTGATTAAGCTTTGTTGAACTAACTTGAAGCCATTGTTTTGGAATCATGCTACATTGATGAAGTTATGGAGATTTGATGGTATTCATGTTGAACAAGCCTTGAACGCGTGCCCTCCATATGGATCAATCATTAGGAAAGAATGCTTGATGTTTGTAATTCACATTGTAGACCTTGTAGTATTCATTTGATGTATTTGGTCTTTATTGTGTTTTTTAATTTGTTGAAATATTTTTCAACAGGTTAAAATGTGTCTTTTAATTTGTTGAATGGATTTTCAACAGGTTAAAAGGTTAGCTGCAAAAGTTTTAAACTATGACTTATTCAATCAGTTGATTTATTTTTTAATCGATTGATTTCACTTAAGTTAAGTGAAATCAACCAATTGATTTTAAAATCAACCTATTGAATTTTGTAACAGTTTAACTATAAGTGTTGTGATTTTCGAAAGAGAGGTAACAAGACCATTTTTTAGCACGAAACTGTTCTGGAAACCTTGGAATTATCTCTCTTTCGTGATCATTCAGATTGCAATTGTTAAAGATTGATCTTGGATCAATTCTTGGAGCTTTTGGCTTATGGTTGAAGTTTGGAGAAGGTGTTTGTGGTAGGCAAGGTTGTGCTACCACCGAGGTTTGATCTTTCTCAAGCTTTGTGTGTGTGTGTGCTTGGTGGTTTTCCAGGTCTGCAAGAGGTGTCTTGTTGTGTTGTTGTGATTGTTGTGTAATTTAAGAGTCTTTTGTGTGTGTTTTTGCTTATTTTGAAAGTGTAAGAGTGTAAACTTTGTAAATCTTTTGAAATAGTGCAAAGTCAGGCTCGAATTGCCTTGACAAACTGGATGTAGCTCAGGTTTGAGTGAACTAGTATAAAAATCTTGTGCTCCAATCTTTTCTCTAACCATTCTCTCTTGCATTATCATTTAAAGTTTAAAGAACTTGGATTTAAACAATCCTTTTCGTATTCTTGAGTGTTTTGGTGACATCTGCAGCATTGAGCATGTTTGTATAATCAATTAGAACTTGTCTTGATTGATCTTTTCCATTATTCTTGTTCTAAATCGCAAATCTGCATTTCTGTATTTTTCCCAGTATTTCAATCGATTGTTTTTCTGATTCAATTGATTGGTTATACCAGTACAATATCTGTCTAGTAAAATCAATTGACTAACTCTGTTTTTGATTGGTTGAAAGTATATTGTCCAGAGTTTTTGCATCCAAACTTGGTGATCAAATTGATTCAATTTAAAAACAATTTTTAGCCTTTAAAGATTGCCTAAATTTTTAACCAGCCAATTCAAACCCCCTACTTGACATTTCAACCATTTCAAAACTTTCAAGTTTAACATTGAATAATATAAAAAAGAGTAGAAAAAAAGTAATATAAATTTAAAGAGTTGCTTTTGAAGTTGTCATCATAACTCAATAGGTCTCTAGGATGTATAAGAGACTTAGGTAGTTGTATGTCATGGAAGGATTTATAGTTTTGTCCACAAAATATTGTACTAGAAGGGATTGCAGATTTGTCCACAAAAAATTACGCAAGAAGGGTTTGCATTTTTGTTCAAAAAAAATTGCACAATATGGTTTGTAGATTTGTCCATAAAAATTTGCATGAGAAGGTTTTTGTAGAGAAAAAAATTGAACGAGAAGGGTGTGTAGAGAAAAAATTGTATGGAGATTTGTAATTTATGTCAGAAAAATTGTGTGTTGATTAATAATACTTTTTGTTGAGTATTTGTGAATGTAGGCTTTGAGATGCCGAACCATGTTAAATTTCTTATGTGCTTTTATTTATACTTCTGCTCTTATTTATGGGTGTCCTTCTGTTTAAGAGATTATTTTTCTATTATGTGATTCCCAACCGTGGTATCAAAGTTAGGTTCTGATCAAGGTTGGGTTCTAATCAAGGGAGGAAGAGAAGTAGTTTAATATGCTGATCAAAATCAATGTTGTGTGTTGTGCCATTAGAAATAGGTTAGTCTTGATTATTCTTTTGGTGCAATGTCTTAGTTGATACATGTGAGGTTAAGTTTGAAAGGTGGTGTTAGTGATGAATTCTTCTTAAGTATCAATGAATTATCAATAACAATGATGTAAAAATTGTCAACAATAAATCTAATGAGCAAAATGATAAAGACTAGTAACAAGAAAATATATTTTTTTATTTTATTTATCATTTTCTAAAAAATTAATCATCTTATATAATTTGAGTTAATGTTATCATTAACTCATATATTATTATATTACAATACTAAAGACACATACATCATAAAGTTTAATTTATATGTCATCAACTTAAAATATTTCTACTAAATATATCATAAGAATTTCTTAATATCTAAATATTCTAACAATATAAAAAAAATTCTCTACTAATTTTTTTTGTATTATTTTATAAATAAAATATTTAAAAAATTTTAAAGAACAATATCATATATATATATATATATATATATATATATAAATTATATTATTTTAGAGCTATTCTAACACATTTTAATTAAAATCAACTTTCTCAATGTTGATGGAAACAAATGATAATTATTTTAAATAATGTATTAGAAATATGAATTATTTTAACTTTAAAATAATAGTTTCTTAGATTATTCATTATCGTTTTAGTAATTATTAAGTATTTTATATACAAATTGTTGATAAAACTTGAAAATTATTATTATAGGTTTAAAATTAGGGAATTTATTCAATTTTAAATATGGAAAAAAAATTATATTTTAAAAATAAAATATATTTATAATTAATATATTATGTATTTATTTTTAATTTATTTATTTTTATATTTATTGAAGAATAGTTATTTTAACTAATAGTATTTTATAAAACTATTTAAAAAATATATTAAAATAATATCTAACTATCAAAATTCTAAAAACGCATCCCAGGTGTAACTTCCTCCTTTAAAATTGTCCTATCCTCACTATATAAACCACACTTCTCCGACTCTCTGCCTCCTCTTCTTAACATCTGTATATGAAATTAGGGTTTCACATTCCTTTGTCTCTTTTAAACTTTTCTAACACCACATCATCGTAGGCTTCTTTATCAGGTTGGTGAGGATTACTTCCATTCCCATTCGACTCGTTCCCTTGAAGCAATAGTTATTTGTGTTATTCTTTAATATCTTTTCCACAATCCATTGGTTTTGGGAGCACACTGTAGCAACTAAATTCAATTTTCTACCAAAGCATTAGTTTTTTATTATGGATTTGCATTTTTTCGTTGATTGGATAACTTCGGTTGTGTTATTTTCAACTGTGATGAGCCTACAACCTGTAATGATTTGCGGCTATGATCGCAAACATAAATGAACATCTAAGGGACTGAGTTGTCTAATTTTGCTCCAAGTTTTCTATTTGGCATTTTTACATTTGTTTAGAGTTTATGTAATCTAAGCATAATGTGATGCGTTTCTTATGTTCATTGATCATTATTTTGGTGTTTCAATTGGGTGTTAGTATTTGAAATGCTTGAGTTTTCTTTAAGATTTTTGTTTGCACTTGTTTCAAACTTTTTCTGAGGTAATTGAGATTTATTGTATACAATATCTATGACTATTGGTTCTACATGGATTCGCCTTCGAGAAAATGTCCTTACTCTTTCATGGGAATTATAGTGAGCAACATTCTGTTGCAAAATTGGGTTGGGTTGGTGTGTTGGAAATTTAAACCTACAGTTTTGGTTACCTTGTACCATAATCACAGGTCTAAGTTTTTGTATGTTGATGCATATGAATTATATGAGGATTTGTTTATTGTTAGTGGCCTTGAAGCTCTCTTTATTTGTGTTTGTTACATCATGTGATGAAATTGGAAAAATCTTAGGACACCTTCCTACACAGCAAATTACTGCTGTGGATGAGAATGCATTTTCCATGCTGATGATGTAATTCGTTAGAGTAAAAGATCTATTTGAACCATTGAGATTTGTGACACGTACAACTCTCTTAAGATTAGATCCACAATCCCTTTGTTGTGGTAGCACGCTGGATCAACCAAATTAAATTTTCTTCCAAATTTATAATTTTCTGCTATTGATTTCTGTTTTCTGGTCGGTCGTGTGATTAGGTTGGTGCTATTGTTAACTGTGATGAGCCTACAGACCTGTAATGATTTGCGGGAATGATCGCAAACATTAATTGAACATCTAAGGGACTGAGTTAACTAGTGTTTCTCCTAGATTTCGATTCGATAATTTTGTTTTGTACATTAGTTGTTTTTTTTTTTCGATTGGGGAAAGGCTTCAGCTTTCTTAGAGACTTTTGCTTGCACATTTTCCAATGTGTTTGGCGATCTTTAACTGAAGCCGAGATGTGCATTCCCCTCGCTATCCAATGTGGCAATTTGATGCTGTAATTGGACGTCGGGGAATAAAATGTCTTTGCAAAAGTGAAGATTAGGGATTTCAAGTGTTTACAATGAAATGAAACGATTTTCTCACTTGCTAGAGCTTTTTGATTTGAGGTGTATGAAATTGTGTTTTCTCATACTTATTAGACTCTATGTATCTCACCAAGGAGTGTATTCAAAATATCGTATACTATAATATATTCATTTACCTCATTTTTTTATAACAAGTTTAAGTTTAAATAATATCACTTTTTTAGCAATAGGGTTCTTACACACTTACCTGACTTGAGAAAAAAATTGCTTACTCATAAATATTTGGTTTAAGTTAAGTCCTGTAGATTATCATTTTTTGACCCTCATTACTATGTGTAGATAATAATAGGTGAAAAACTTAATTTTAAATATCTATAAAAGAATATACTAACTCGAAGATTATCGGTTTCTCATGGGTTTCTCGGTCACTCTTTAAAACCATCATTTTGGAGACAATAACACTCCCAATTAGTTTTAAAAAAGGAAAGTACGAAATTTTATTTTTTTTAACAAGGGGCAGTAACTATACCCCCTTGAACACCTCTGTTCAGAATCTTGGACGAGGCATTTAGTGTTGAGCTGTCACCACCGCGCAGGAAGGTCCTAACCCCACCAAACAGAGATGAAAGCAAACATTGCAGATATCATTGAAACCTTGGCCATAGCACAAATGAACGTAGTGCACTAGAAGTAGAGACTGACCACTGAGGGAGGTCCTTCACACAATATGCTATTGGAAGAGACTTATCTGAGCACTTACAACGGTGAATCTAAGAGAGAGGAGAGTCAAGAGCATGTTTGATCAATATGATTTAGTGGTGATCTTTATTTAGTTGGCCGACTATGCCATAAGCAAAATATTGATTAACTAAGGGATCTTAGTCAATATCTTATATTAAAAAACCTTCGTCAAGAGGGACATAGCAGAGGACTCTACCGTCCCTTACAACAAGAAAATCTTTAGTATCTCAGGAGAACGAGTTGACATGCGCTGCTATCTGGATCTGCGAACCGGATTTGACAAAGGAAGGAACAATCAAGAGATCAGGTTGAGGTACCTTTTAGAGTAGGCCAACTTCTCATATAATGTGTTGATTGGCAAGCTGTGTCTAAACACCCTGGGGCCATAGTTTTAACTCCTCATTTAGCAATGAAGTTTCCTTCAGATAAAAGAAAGATGTTTGGTCTATGTTGATTAGAAAATGGTGAGAGAATGCTATGGCTGATCGACCCCCAAACTAATACTGAGGATAGGGTTGAGTCTTGGGGTGAAACAAAGGACTAGAAAGTTAGTAGCATGGAAGGGCAGGTTACCCATCTAGGGGCTAACTATTAGAACATGATTTTGCTATTCTGTTAGCATAACCCTTGCTGTCACGTGATGTCTTTGCTGTGCATTTTTATGCATTTTTTTGTTTTGCCTTTTCTCTTTCTGTTAGATATAACTGAGTCACTGTATCCCTTTAACCTTGGGTTGATCTTTCTAATGCAATGAGAAATGATATACCATCATTCACTAATATGGTATCAGATTTTTAAACCCCCTTATCTTTCGCATTTCAATTTTCTTGATCAACCACGGCTTCTTCCAGCCACTATACCCCACAGTTGGATCATCTTGTTAATTCGGCCAATCCTTTATACTTACATTCCGGTGAAAACCCTATCCTTGTTCTCGTTTCTCCCCTTTTGACTAAACACAACTTTCATCATTGGCAATGAGAGATGCTCGTTGCTTTGGAAACCAAGAACTGTTCATGGTAGTCTTCGTTGTCCTGCAGCTACTGATCCTCTTTACGATGCTTGGTGCAGATGCAATTGCATGGTCATGTCCTGGCTCACGCGTTCCATGAACCCCGCTATTAAGCAGTCCATTTTATGGATGGACACTGCTTCAGAAATCTGGACAGATCTAAAGGAACGTTTCTCTCATGCGAATAAGTTTCGGATTGCTGACCTCCAAGATCAAATCTAGAATTGTAAGCAAGGTGATTCCACCATTTCTGAATACTACACCCGTTTAAAGATCTTATGGAAAGAAATTGAAATCTATCGTTGTGTCCTTCTCTGCAACTGTACCTCGAAATGTTCTTGTGATCTTATTCCTAAACTCCAAAAAGAAAGGGAAGATGATTACGTCATTCGGTTCCTTCGTGGCCTTAACGATGAATATTCCCAAGTTCGTTCCCAAGTGATGATCATTGATCCTATGCCTTCAATTGTCAAAACTTTCTCAATTATCCTTCAACATGAACGCGAGTTTGTGGGTAATCTTCCTTCTTCTATGTCTCAAGACTTTATTGCCTTTTCTGTTCAGTCCACTGATTCTTCCAAGCATAATACCTTCACCAAACCCAATACTGGGATGTCCAAAAACTTCAATCTTGGAAAGTCATCTCACTAGAACATCAAATTTTGTGAAAAGTGAAAGAAAACTAATCATACCATTGAGACTTGTTATTGGAGAATTGGTTTCCATGCTGGATATAAAAAATCAGGACGCACAAATTCCTATGCCACCATTGCATCGGTTTACTTCGCTGAAGTAGCTCCAGATACACCTTCCCAACCTGCTAACCTGGTTGAAGAATCTTCCCATGATCAATTCAGTTTCTCCAAAGACTAGTATCAAGCTCTCATGGCCCTTATTCAGCAGTCCAATCTTAATTCGTCTTCTGTGAATCATACTCAAAGTTCTCACCATAACTCTTCAGGTACTGTTTCTTCTCATTCTTCCTGGATTGTTCACAATGGTGCAACGGACCACATATGTCCTTCTAAATGTTATTTTAATTTTTTAAAGCCTATTACTCCTATTCAGATTAAACTACCCAATCATACCACTGTTTTGGCTCGTTTTTCTGGTAGTATTAATCTTGGCAAAATCACTCTTCATCATGTTTTATATGTACCAGATTTTGTTGCCCACTTAATATCCATCCCTCAGCTTCTTTCTCAAAATAACTGCATGATCATTTTCTGTGATATAACTTGTTTCATTATGCAGAAATCCACTTTCCAGATGATTGGTCTAGCTAAGAAATGCAATGGCTTATTTTACCTCCAAGATATACATGATTTCAGTGATTTGAAGCCTACTGGATCAGGATCTGTTCCTGCTGTCAACACTTCTCATACAGCCAATAATAGTCCCATGCTCTGGCACCTTAGATTAGGACACACATCCAACAAAGTGTTGCACCATTTATCTTCCATATATAATGACATTGTTTTCACTAGTTTTCACTAGTTTTCACCCTTGTGATACACGCCATTATGCAAAGCAGAAAAAGTTGCCTTTTCCCAACAACATTAGTAAAACTTCCAATTTTTTTGAACTCATTCATGTCGATATTTGGGGTCCCATTTCTTCTCTTTCCATTGATGGTTTTCGATACTTTTTAACAGTTGTGGATGATTTCACGCGTTTTACTTGGATTCATCCCTTAAAAGCTAAATCTGATGTCAAGATTGTTCTCCCATCATTCATAAAATTAATTGAAAATCAATTTGCTTTAAAATTAAAGGTGTCTTAGATCTGACAATGGAAAAAAGTTTCTCTTAAATGAATTTTACTCCAACAATGGCATTTTTCATGAAACTACATGTGTTGAGACTCCTCAACAAAACAACATTGTTGAAAGAAAGCATAAACACTTATTAAATGTTAGTCGTGCTTTATTATTTCAGGCACATTTGCCAAATTGTTTCTGGTCTTTTGTTGTCAAACATGCCACTCATATCATCAATAGACTTCCAAGTTCTTCCTTAAATTTTAAATCCCCTTATGAACTTGTGCATGGTCGGTCATTCACCTGTTTTAAATCACCTACGTGTCTTTGGATGTTTAGCTTATGCTACCACTATTGCTGTTGGGAGAACTAAACTTGATAAACGTGCATCGAAAACTGTTTTTCTGGGATTTAAGCCAGGCACAAAAGGTTTTGTTTTATATGATCTTAGTCACAAATCTTGTTTTATATCCCGCAATGTCATTTTTTATGAACAACATTTTCCATTCTCTATGCATTCTCATACTGCCAATACAGATGTCATACAACCTGATAATATTTTTTTTTATTGCCTTTTTCCTTTTGACTCTAATGCATTACAACCCCCTCCTGCCACTCCTGTTACAGCCAACCCAGAATCTCTTCCAGAGGCTCCTGCTCAAATCACTAAATCATACGTATTTCTCATAGAATCAAGAAGCCACCTGCTTACTTAGCTGATTATCACTGTCCCACTATTGCTTCCTCTCATGCTACTTCTAGCACTCCTTATCCTTTACATTCATATCTTTCATATTCTAATTGCTCTATTGCTCACACTGCTTTTTGTTTGAATCTTTCTGGTGCCTTCGAGCCAACCTCTTTTAAGGAAGCAAATCAAATTGACTGTTGGAAAAGGGCCATGTTAGCTAAACTACAAGCTCTCCAAAGGAACCAAACTTGGTCATTGGTTAGTCTTCCCCAAAGCAAGAAGGTTGTGGGGTGTAAATGGGTCTACCGAACCAAATTCAAACTGGATGACTCCATTGAAAGACATAAAGCAAGATTGGTTGCCAAAGGTTTCAACCAAACAGAGGGAATAGATTTCTTTGGGACTTTCTCCCCTGTTATCAAATTAACCACTGTGCGATTTTTACTTTCCATTGTTGTCTCTTCTGGCTGGATTCTACATCAACTTGATGTTGATAATGCTTTCTTGCATGGTGAACTTGATGAAGAGGTGTACATGAAACCATCCCCCAGATTGTCTCTTTCTTCTCCCACACTTGTTTGCAAGCTCCATAAATCTTTATATGGCCTACGACAAGCAAGTCGACAATGGAATGTCAAACTTACCTTTGCCTTAATCAACTTCGGATTCACTCAGAGTAATGCTGATCACTCTTTATTTATGAAGCAAGATGTTGATTCTTTCACAGCCCTTCTCATGTATGTCGATGACATAGTACTCACAGGCAATAATCTTGGTACCATTAATGATCTCAAAACCTATCTTGATAATCAGTTTCACATTAAAGACCTTGGTGAATTGAAATACTTCTTGGGCTTCGAGGTTGCTCGATCCAAACATGGCTTTGTTCTCAATCAGCGCAAATATTGTCTTGATATTTTAGCTGAATTTGGTCTGACGGGTTGCAAACCCGTATCCTCTCCTGCTACTCCCTCTGTTAAGCTCAATGATGATTAGGGATGGCAACGGGGCGAGGCAGGGACGGGTTTCACTATCACATACTCATCCCCGTAAAAAAAATTCATCCGCATCCCCATACCAAAACCCAACGGGTATCAAACTTTTGTCTCATCCCCATCCCCACCGGGTAATGGGTATAATCTCATACCCATTTTCTTACTACTTTAATATTAATTTTAACTAATTTTTATAAAATAATAAAAATTACGGTAAAGGAAATATAATATTATCAAATATTCAAAATTAGGAGTATGGTTGTTTCTTTGATATCAAATACTTTGAAATAAATTATAATTGTTTACATTTTAGATTAGAATACCAAATAAAATTTAATGAGAACCAAAACATTTATTAAATTTGCAAACATTA
>Ga0214544_1000457_pt1 | contig 74130 bp, 29 predicted proteins | sample CNSS3metaG_FD_160074 | JGI IMG/M metagenome (GOLD analysis project Ga0214544, IMG submission 160074) | Root nodule microbial communities from cowpea collected in UCLA plant growth center, Los Angeles, California, USA - CNSS3 | ecosystem: Host-associated > Plants > Roots > Nodule | place: USA... | reverse complement strand
AAAAATATATATATATATATATATATATATATATATATATATATATATATATATATATATATATATATATCTTTCACATGTTATAAATCATATCAAACTTTAAAGAATCCATCAACTTTACCAGATGACATTATCCACACACTAAGATAGGAGTGGGCAGCATATCTATTGGAAAGATGGAGTTGATACCACAAAAATTATAACTCCTTTCAAAAACTTTGTTGTATAAAAATATCATGTTGAAACTTTTAGTTTGGTGTTATTTATATTAGTTTAGAATATATGTTGAAATGTTATTAGATATAATTGTAACTCTAGAATTGTGCTGAAATTATTATGAAATTGTTCTGGAAATTTGCAGATTTTCAGGTGTGGAAATGTTGTAAAAGGAGCCAAATTAAAACAAAAACAGAGCAGTTTGACGTCTGGTGGTGCTCTGACAGATGTTATTTAACGTCTGAGCTTACCATGGCCGACGTTATTTAATGTCTGTCAGAGCCCAATAAAAGTCAAACTGCTCTATTTTTTTGCTCCATTTAGCGCGAAAATTGACGTCTGCTGATTTTGGTCCTGATGTTGGATAACGTCGGATCCCTATTGTCCCGACGTTAAGTGACGCCTGTTCTGTTTTCCGACGTTATTTTGACGTCACCCAGTACGACGTCGGTGTTTGGAAAGACGTCAAAAGTCAAAAATATCGGACATTAAAAGACTTTTTTGTATTAGTGATCGTAAAACTACCTAATAATTTTTTCACCTTACATCATTTACTCTCTTTTTTTCTATTTTTTCCCTTCACCTATATCGACCCAAAAATTGATGCCAATCGAACGTTTTCTGTACTTAAAAAAATATATAATTTTTTTTCATAGTCATATATTTTGTTAGAAAATAACATGGAATGAATTAAAAGATATATATATATATATATATATATGACGTATAAATAATCATTTTTAAAATGTAGAGCATATAAATTTTCTTTACTCAAGTCAAAATCATTCCCAAACGGCCATGTCTCCAATTTCACCTTCACTTTTAATGGATCAACAATCCGAGACAACTTCAAAACCTTAATTGTTTGTTTGTTCATAAAAGTAACGGCAATTCCAAGACATTTTCCTTCTTTTCTGCTGAAAAATCTAAACCCCTTAAAAGTCCAAAACACTGGTTAGCCACTTTTACCCATGTTTTTTTAAGTTAATAGCTAGGTTGTCGCAAGATATGAACATTTCATACAATAGATCGAATTATTGTCTCAAATTCAAAACTTTGAAGCTATATAGATTTGTAGATAATCATTGTTGCAATATTTGGATTTCATAAAACGAGCAAATAAGTATTTAATCATGAAGAAAAAAGCAAAAACATAACACTAAACTCTACGAGTCTTAAGTAATAACAAAAAAAATCCCCAAACATACATCCAACTTTTACCACGTCTAATAAAGTTCGATGGCCTTATCAAGACAAAAAACTAAAGCATATATTGAAATCTCAGGAAGCTACTATGTTTTCTTCGCGGCTCAAACATATATATAGCTTACGACAGCTTTCATGTTACCTGCGAATACATAAAGACAGTACATATGAGTATGAACCCTAGTACAAACAAAAGAAACATTTCTAAAAGAGTTATATTAGAATCAAAACTTACATCATGTACGCTTCCCGCCCCATTAAAAACGTCCTCAGAATGGGATCCACTGGAAGGCCTCTTTTTTCATAGATTGGATCATAAAGGGAGTTGCTTATAATCCTATAGGGTAGTCAAAACATACTACCATTAATATATATAATTCATAATACAAAAAAAATGACCATGTTTTACATTTATTCATTAATTAATTAAGATCACTGTACCTTGGAGGCTGAGAGTTTCCATTGCTTTGAGTTATTGGATTAAACAAGCTACCCACATGAAGCTCCGTTGATGTTTGACTGTTTTCTGACAAAGTCATTTTCATATATATATATATATATATATATATATATATATATACATGTTCAAGAACACCAATGAAGAAAAGTTATTAACATGAAGCATGAGGGATTGATAATAGAAGTGATTGTCACCAATACCTTCACATTCCTTGACGATGGCTCTCCCATTTCACGTAGGTTGGGAATTGAATAAATATTGCTCCTGGGTCCATAGTGCTGACAAAAACACATTTGAGAGAGAAAAGTGAAAAATAAAAGCACAGTTTATATGTTTTTAGTATTATATATATAATGCTATTCTTATATACCTTTCTAGTGTTTAAGAACAGAGATTCATTGGAGGATCTTCCACTTCTGCCATAAGAGAAGCTGTTTAATCCTCCTAACTGCACCATCTCCGGGATTGCCCTTTAATTTTAGGTATATACAGTGAACATTTAATTACTACTGAATTTTCTTCAAGTACATATAAATATTGAAGCAAGAAAACGAAGAACAATTTGAATTACTCTAGGCCAGTGGAAAGTTGAGAATGCGGTTTCTGCAAATTGGGATAACTGGTCCACTGAGTCCTCGGAAAGTAAGGTGCTGCTGCACCATTTGCACCAACCAGTTGGTTCTGAATGACAACAATCAGAAAGAAGTATCTTATAAAATTGATTTCATATGCAAAGATAACATTTTTTACTGACTTTTCGTATCAGTGTACAAAAAATTAATTATGATATCAAATAAAAAAGAAAAAGTATCCCTTTTACGATAATTATTACCAAAAATATAACATATCACACGTGTATAGGATGGTAGCTTAGGATATGATTCATACTTGAGTTGAGGAGAGTTTAAGAGTTGAAGAAGAGTCTCCTCCATGCAGGTGTGGTGTAAGGTTTGATGTTGGATGGTAATTACCATTGATCAAACTAGTTACAGTGCCTTCAGCAGCAGTTGGTGAAGCAATTGGAAAGAAACTTCCATAGTTTGTTCCCGTTTCCACATTCCCAAGCCTGAATTTAATTTCAATGCTAAACTCATTAAATTTACTCACTGATATAACATGATTGTGTCAAATAAAAATTGATATGGAAACCCTTGAAACTTTGTGTAAATTTTAGTTAAAGAAGCTAAGCATAATAACTCACTGATGAAAGAGTTCAGGTTGAAGAGAGTTTTGAGAGACAGGAAACACACTCTCTTGGGCTTGCAAATCCCTCTCTAATTCTCCCTGCTTGTTTTGATCGAAAAGTAAATTATTAAACTAACAACAACAACATCGTAATAAGAGTATGCATGTGTTGGAAATACTCACAACAAAAGAAGGAAAACTCTGGGGTATTGCTGCTGACAAAGATCTTTCTTGTTGTTGGTTTAGACCATTATTATTAATAAAGGGCTCACCAAGATCAAATTCAAGCATAGGTCTCGACCTGAAATTCATTTTTATCAACTATAGTTACCATCAACTACAACATACTTTAAAGAAGAAGCAGACTTTGACATGAAAGTAAATTTTATACGTGATTCGATAATAAATAATACGATAGGTTCAGAAAATAATAAATCTAGTTAAATCACTTTTTAAATGATTTTGATATGATATTAAAAAGTATATTTCAAGTTCAACTCAATTATATAAAAATTGTATATAAAAACTTGCATCAATTTATATAAATTTGTATCATTAATCGATGTAAATTTGTATTGTTAATGGATGTGTGTAAGATCTCTAACCACATATATTTTGTTTGCATCATTATGAATACCTTTTATTGGAAGATGAACTAAGATGAGTAGAGTTTGAGACAATTTCATCAAAGTCAAGACCACTAGTTCCACCATTGGAGGTTGTTATTCCAGTTGTTTGTCCTTGATCCACCCGCAGCTCCTATCAAAGTAAAACGTTTAAGATTTTATTTCTTGCATGTATAATTTCATATGCATATCAATGAATTTTAACTAACTAAATTTTACGTGAAATTAGTGACTAAAATGTAAAACTAATCAATCTAGCAGTTTAACCATTTAGTGAAGAAGATAATACCTCACGCGCACAAGTTTCTTCGTTTGACATAATGAGCTGAAACGGCTGAAAATTCCTAAAACATATATACATGCAGAAATCATTATATATAAATTGTAATAATTCACTATCAAATTTTCAAATGCATAAAGATTATAAATTAACAGTATTTAGCAGTATTTGATTAGGATACTTCTTCTCAGACATAAAATATACACGAAGAGAGACAACAATTGAAAGAGAAAAAAGAAAGTTTGGATGACCTTATATCAGAGAAAATCTTTTAACTGAGGGAGAAAGTTTCTTTACCTGCATCAATTAAGAAAAACAAAAATCAGTTTGGAAGAATATATATATGAAATAGCTGCTATAGCTAGCTTGTTACTGCTGGAGACACTACAACTAAGGAAAAAATTAACACAGAGGTTATTAGAACACTATCGACATCATTCATCAATCGAAACTATAGAAAAATCAGAGATGATCACCTTGTGTACGAAAAATGATAGTTCTTTTACTCACTATTCTTTGATGTCAATCTTATATAAGAAACAACATGAACATGTTAAACTATTAAGGAAAGTGATGAAAATAAATTAATGTAGTGTAGTCACATTTTTTTGTTAATTAAATGCAGGTATGCAAGTATAAAAAGGAAATGAAAAAGAAAAATAGTAAAACAGTCATTTATTACCATCTTCAGGTTATTAAATTAATTTGAGTTCAAATATTCAATATAATCATCATCGTTTACCATTTTCGGGTTATTAAATTAAATTGAGGTTGATTCCAAAACCAAAAACATAAAATCATTTGACAGACACATCAGTATTTCCTATTATACATACTAGGAATGTATTTAGTGAGAATATGAGACATTAAAAGAATTAATATTTGACATAAAAATTGATAAAACCAAGGTTCATTTTATGGATATTTAAAAAAACTGTCAAATGTTTTTATTTTTCATATTCACTCAATAAGTTATAATAGAAAAATTAACTGCAAGGTTTACAATGTATTTGTTCTATAATTTTTTTTTTCTGTGTATTTGCTACTAAGTAATACTTAAGGTGCGACTCAATTGAGATTTGATTTTCCTGATAAAATGCACTTATAATCATTAGTTATAAAGTTAATGATTAAAATTATAATTAATGATATAATTTTCCATATATTTAATTTTATCAAGTTTTTTTAAATATTAACTTTTCTAAAGTACACCTTACCTTTTAAACTGCCTTATCCAATTTAAAAAGGAGAAATCCGATCAGTTTTATCTTAATTATTAATTTTTTGTACAAATAATTAATGTTAGCACATATGTTGTAAAATATAAATGTGCATTTTGCATTTTTTTATCTTTAGTTATTTTCCATTTAGGTGTACCAATATTCCTAATTTGTAAACATAATCATATAGAGCTTATATTGTGAGCAAATGATGGTGTTCAAAGTCAAATCATTTCTTCAAAGTGGATTAGGGTTGAACATTGTTCAACAAATTGTCTAAAGTCAAAAGTTGAAAGTCGATTGTTCTATTTTCATAGATAAAATGAAAAGGGTTGACCGGATCTTCTTTCTGCCTTCCTTTCCATGTATCATTTTGATCTTATTTTGCACCTTGCAAACATATAATGAAACATTACCACCTATGTGAAACATTAGTCTCATCCTCAAGCATAGATGAGAGTAGAAACATACTTATGTATAATTTTGAAATAAAAAACATAATTGATTCTTTTTAAAACACAGACTTTAAATTTAATTCAATTTTGTAAAATTGATTTGTTACATAAGATTTGCAACTATTTATATACTGTAAATTTGTCTTATATCTAATCGATGTAAGATTTTTAACACACCTATAATGTTGAGCAGTGTACATCATTGAACAAGCAAGGCGGGCATGTCCCTCCCCTCCCTTCCCCTACCCTCCCCTCCCTTCCCCTACCCTCCCCCCAATTTTTTTGAAATCTTAAAAATTAAATATGTAATATATACGTTAAATTAGGTATCTATTTTTACTCATTTCTGATATTTTCTTTTCAATTTTTGAAGAAAAAAGATATAACTCTCTCTTGTCTTACTTGATCGTGAAATATTAGTTTGATAATTAATTTTTTTTTATTTCACGAGCCTTTTTATATATTTGGTTTTTATGAATATAGAAGGAAAATTTATGTATTATGTGTCTTTTCATAACCGATATTTAATGAAGAATAAAATAATACACTATTCATTTTTCAAAAGTGATAAAAGAAAAGTTGTCCATGGAGATGAAAACAAGAGATTCAACTTCTTCACTATTTTGAAGCATGATTCAACTTGTTCAATTAGAGGAGCTCTTTCTTAAGGTTCAAATATATATATCAAGTGTAAGACTAGACACCATCAAATAACAAATCTTGCTAATTAAAGTCATGTTAAACCTATTATATGTTTGTTGGATTTATTATTTTACTTGTCATTGGACTTTTATCAAGCCACCATAGTTATCTTGCTCATACTTGAGATGTTTAACACATGTCTCAACATGAAGAGATGTGTTAAAAATCTTACATCGCCTATGGATAAAGTCGGATTAACGTAAATCTCATCCCACAAACTAATTTTGTAATATGAATTAGACTTAACACATATTTATTAAGAATTCCCTATTGTTTAGGTTGCCTCCGATTATCAATATTTTTTTTTCATGTGTTTTTTTAACATAACTTCATCCTTGACAATAACTATTGATCTATATATTAAATTACAATTTTTATGTCCCATTTAAGATTTCGACAAGTTGCTCTCACAATTTTCAATTTTTTTTACAAGATTTACTATAGATTTCTTTAAATTTAGTTTGCATTCATTCATTTATTTTTTATATTTTAAATAAGGGTTAAATATATTTTTTATCTCTTAACTTCTAGTGAAAATTAAAATTAGTTTCTCTTCTAAACTTTGAACCAATTTTGTTCCAGTACCAACAAGTCCCATATCGTTTAGGAGTCGAGGTGAAACGCAGTTTATATACTCTTTCCTGCCCTTAAAGGCGCATTTTAAGGATAAAGTCGTGACGAAACTCCACGTTACAAAATAGACAATACTTCAGAAAATACTATCATTAAACGTGTTTAAAATATAAAATAAACTTAACATTTGTCTTAAAAAGACTATAAACATATTTAACCCTTTAAATAATTAGTTATTTTAATAAATATATTACATTCTAAGGCTCAATCAGATAAATAATTTAATTTGTTTAAAATTTTTAGACTAAAGTGAAAAAAATATAAGTTATAGCCTTCTTCCATATTAATTATTAATATGCCTTCTTCTATTTATTAACTACCCACTTTCAATTTTTTTTTTCATATTTTCGTTCAATATCTTTCTTTAATCTAAATAAGGATATCTTTATTTAATTAAAGAAAAAAATTATTTATTTAATTAAAGAAAATCTGGGATCGCACCTGAAAAGTTATTGTCAAAAACTGAAATTCAGTTTGATAACAAAGGACGTAGGAACCCATCCAAGAAAAACAAAGCGGTGGAAAATTTTATATAAAATAAGAAGGAAAAAATAATATAAGTTAAAATTAATTTACATATAAATTTAAAAATCAAAATAAGGAAAGATTACACTTAATTTATTCAGAAACTTATTTTATTTTTTATAAATGTTTAAATTTGTCCAAATTTAAACAAATAAAATTAGAAATAAGATAGAAAATGTGATATCCATGTGATAGAAAAATGGTTCCCATTTGGTCACATTGACATAGGATTTGCTGTAATTTTTCCTACAGACAGTTTTCAAGAAAAAAAAGTAAAAGAACTTTTTTCATAGAATGGACCTTTTTCTACATAAACTATTTTTTTTTATTTTGAAAATATTAAATGAAAAAGCTCGTCCATATCAAGGATGGAATGAATTTAATTTATACAAAAATTTTCTTCTAAAAAAATAATTCGAACAGGTTTATAACATAAAGGTTAAAAATATGAAATTAAAACAAATAAGAAAAATGACCACAAATAAGTTAAAGAAAAAACCTCTTAGAACCAAAATACAATTATTTAAATGAAAATCTTTCGTACAAAGACGATAAATCTAAAATTTGAATATCTCTAAATCAGATTAGATGCATGGATAACAATTTGGGACGAGCTAGGTGGATTGGCTCGTAGGTCTGTAGAAAGAAACGCAGGACGGGTTAGGATATTGAACCTGTTGGCCTGTATAGGCCCGTAGTTCACATGGACTAAAGAAGGGACGGGGCAGGGTGGGCTGACATGTTGGTCCGTTTACAAACTTAAATATTCTCTTTTATCAATTCTCACACCATTCATGATGTTGTTTTTGTAAGTTTATTTATTTATTTATTATTATTATTATATATAATCATTTATATAATATAATGATTTTAGTTCTCGTATATGAAATATCTTTTTATGTATTTTTAAGTTAAAAAATTTGTACATATCTTGTAATATAACATGTTGCTATTGTACTTTAGCTATCATTTTCATTATTATTGTTTCTTATCATTGATTAGTTAGACTAATCAGAATTATTTTGATAAGAAATGAATATAAATTATTATGGTAAAATAAAAAAGATTTTATTTTTGTTCATCATAATAAGTTTTTATTTCGCTCATCAAAAATGCGAACTAGCCCACAGGCTCGCGGATCAACTCGCGGGTCAAGACCGACCAGGAAAGTGAACTCGATTTTGAACTGCGGGGTGGGCCAACCTGACTTTCACTTAGCAGGTAAACGAGGGTCAGGACAAAATGGGCCGGACTGATTCGTTTTGCGATTCCTAATTAAATGACATAATCCAACATTTAAAACTCTATATCTTAAATAAAATTTTAGATTTTAATAATAAAATATTTATTTATTCATTTAAAATATATATATTTGTAGTAGTTGAATAAAACATTAATTAAAATATAAATCTTACTAAATTCTTGTATCAAAATAAAAATATAAAAACTATAAAACATACAATAAAAATATAAAAACTATAAAAGAAATTTTACTAGTCTCTTACTTCAAAATAAGCTCATGTTAATTATTATTACAGATTTTAACATCTTAGCTATACAGTGAATATGAAACTTGATTGAAAAAAAAAATATTAAAGTCAGAACGAATCAATATCCATAAAATATAAGGACCAAAATTAATCTAAATAAAAATAAAACATTAAATCAATTATATTATTTTTTATAAATAAAAATCAAATTAATTAAATAAAAAAAATTATAAATTGATATTAGAAATTATGACTCTTACTTCATAATAAAGAATTTATAAAATGATATAAAAAATTATGTAGGACCGTGATCCTAAAAACAATTAGGGTTAAAACAGTGTGTATATAATAAGGTTACCTAGATAATCCTAAAAAAATCCTTCATTTCAACGAACTCGTTTAAATTGATAACACTTCTCACCAAAGAAATCCATAAATAGTTTGGGTGTCACAAAAGAATTGAACAGTAATATTAGTTCAAACAATTAAAAGGTATGATTTTCATATAACCAAACAATAATGGTAAATATAAAATTATCAAGAAATACCTTTTTCTAAATACTGCACTAAAAAAATCAAATAGAAATTTTTAGATGATATAAAAGTATACAATACTAGGAATACGTTAATTTTGTACTTGTGGAATATCTTAGATTTTAATACCTTATAGAGTTGTGTTATTTCAATACATCCATTCTGTTATGAGATGATTAATCATTGGAGTTTGAATCCTTCGATCAATGAAGTATATAAAAATTTTATTTCTATTATAACAACAATTTATAAATGAAGAACAGGTTGATTGAAATAAGTAGAAAACAATACACAAATGTGTCACATTCTAAGTCATATTGGACTTAATTCCAAGGATGGACATAAGGAATTGGAGTTTCTCCTTGATTTCTAAGGGGTGGATGGAGTTCTCATTCAGAGATGTTGGAGGCTCAACTCCAGTGAACATGTAAAGAGCCTTCAATTCATCTGCACATGATGCTTCCTTTCTACCTTCATATCCTACTATCTTCCTTATCACATTAATCTCTTTCCACATCTTCTCATCATCCAATGCTACCTGCAAAAGCTTCAGTAAACACTCCCATAATAATCAAATATGTTGAAATAAACTTTTAATCATACACTGGGTCAATTATTTCCACATAGAATGCAATAAATTAGGCATTGACCTCTTCAGAAGAACAGATAATGTTTTCTTCAGAGGAGCATTCAGATGGCCAAGACTCTTGTTCAACAGACGAAACAACAACCTCCATAGAATCTGTGCGCCTGCCAATAATTGAACATTCTGCAACCATGCAAATTAATTCAGATATCAGGGCTCAAAGCAAAGTTAGTCCTCTACACACTGTAAATGGCAGACATATTCTATGGTCCAAACCTTCATGCAAATCAATTGTGTATGCGTTCTCATCAGGGTCTATCTGCTTTCCATCAAACAGATCATGTGCACTTTCATTAGCAATTTCTCTAGCTTCTGCATCCTCCAAGTACATCCTTTCATTTAATTCATGCATCTGAGATTCTTGATTTTCAGAGTCCTGAGAAGAGTTCTCATCCATTGGAATGTTATAAACCAGTGCTTCTGTTGGTAAACCTTCAACTGGTTCAGCTGGAATCAGTAGTTCAGAAGGTTCAGCCAACTTCCTTGAATCATTTGTAGTGTCAGATTCTTTTCCTTCTAACATGGTATCCATACTTTCATCTATTCTTAAATGAAGCATCATTTCTTCCTTTCTCAAGTCTTCTTCAGTTCCCCCAATGGTACTAGGTGCTTCTACCAATGCTTCTTTCCTATCTTCAACAGAACCAATTTTTTGATCCCTTTCATTTGCTCCTCCACATATTCCTTCTGCATATTCTCCTCTCTCCCTAGTCATATCAGTTCTACCTTCATCTCTAATATTTTCTAACAGCCCCTTTGTTTCTCTTTGTAACTCTGCTTCCTCTATATCACCCTCCATGGGCTGATCCTGGGATTCCTGTAAAACCACAGATGTAACCTCAAAGGGAGTCTTAAATTCTTCATAGTCCTCACTAAATGGTTGCACTTGCACTCCATTATTTTCTTCAAATGTCACATTTCCCCCATTCTTCATACATCGGAAACCATCCATTTCAATGTCTCTTTTTAATTCATCTACAAGGGCTTGTTCCTCTCTATATATCTGCATATCATCACCACCTCCCCGTTGAAAACACATCTCTTTAAGCAATGGGGGATCCTGAAGAGTAGGCCTAGGGAGCAATTTACTCATTAAATTCTGAGTACATACATAGCTAGCCAAGAAAACTGCATAAGGCATAGAAACAGCAATGCCAATGGCAGAAGCAACCGCAAGAGGTGGAACAACCACAGCAGTAGCTGAAGCTATGAAACCAGCAACTAAGATCTTCTTTCCAACCAGCACCCACCTCATCATGCAACTATTTGCAGCATTATTTTTGGACGAGTATTTTCTAGTATCCCACTCTTCATCTTCCGCTTCTTCAAATTCCATCCTATAATATATACATCAACTAATGCTATTGAAAGTCGAAACGAAACTTGTAATATTACAGATTAAAGACGTTTTCTCTATGCATGTCTCTACAACTTACATCAACATTACTAATTGAATAGTGAACAGAGTGAAAACGGTAAGAGAACAATGCAATTCAAAAAGAGATGGGAAGAATGTGGATCAGAGTTGTACCTGAACAGAGTGTAAGATAAACAAGCTTGAAATCTCTAATCTCTTAAACCTAACATGCTACTTCTGATTCTCGGTAGCATGGCCAAATTCAGTGACTAATTTGGGTGAAATGAAAAGTGTGTCTGATTCATCGTTTCCATGTGGGTGTTGATGACGCGTGCTACAAAGAGAGGGTTCAGTTGCCAAATGCAGGCTAAGGAGAGTGCCACCTCGGTTTCTTTTGCATGTAGCATTATCGCAATTATTCATCTAAGTAAATATTATAATAGAGTAAATTATTCATCTAAGTGAGTATTATAATATGGAACTATTTTCCACATGCTTTTCGACGTAATTCTGGTATTTGATACTTTATGAGTTTAACCATGCGCCCACCGTGTAAAACAAGCTTTATATCTGTATTCAGTTATAAATGTCTGATATAATTTTTAAAAATTATATTGTAATTAAACAAATTTATTATATAATAATTTATAATTAGATAATAATACAAATAATTTTCCATATAATCAATGTCAACGGTACTTATACCTTATCTGTTGCATAAATATTCGCTTCATACATATATTTATATTTGTGCAGGTATCCGTTATACGTGTATCTGCATATTTTTTTAATATACACAAATATTCACTGGTACCCACATCTATTTACAGAAGAAAAAATAATATTTAATAAAAAAATTTATCCATAAATTCAAATAAAAATACCTTGCATAACTTTTATAAATTTCAAACATAGTGAAAATAAATCATTTAAATAATGTTGAATGACAGTTTACGAATGAATGAAAACTTTTTAAAACTAATTCATAAAACATAACCCATTCAAAATCAATGTGTTAATATTTTAATATTTTTTAAATTTAATTTAGAGTATAGCAGGTACGGTATCCACAAATAAATATACTATGATACATGTGTATCTACCATGTTAACATGCAAGTATACAAAAATACTGATACCCATTATTTACAGATATCCATTTTCGATATTCATTCTTTATTGGTTGTAGATTTTATCCGTGGATAATCACGTATGAAAAGTTTTTTAACATCCTACTCATAGCGTTTTTTTTTTCTTTCTAGACAAAGTTCTTAACCGGTTTCACAGTTTATTTATTTTATTTCAGTGGCATTTATGGTTATACTTTTCTTTTTGGATTGATTTATAAGAAAAGATAAATTAGAAAGTTAAATAAAAATGGAAAGTAAAAATATATAAAATTATTTGAATTAATGAAAAAAAAAGATAAATAAGAAATATTTTTTTTATTATATGAATATAAGCAAAATACTAACTTGTTTAGTGCAAAACTAACTAATTTTGAAGTCTACAATCAATCATGTTTGCAAGGTTATAATAAAATTTTTGTATTTTGTATTTTATATTTGGTAATATTTGAAACATTTTATTTTAAAAAATTAAAATTTAATAAATTTGAATTTTTATTTATCTAAATGAAATATTTTAAAAATTACATGTTTAAAATAAGGTTTAATCACACAGAAGATTATCATTTTCATTAAAAAACTTTGGTTGGACCATTAATTTCTAAGTCGTCCCAATTGAGTTCTATTTTTGAAATTTTGTTATAATTTGGTCATTTCCGTTATAACTGATGAGGTTAACTTTTTTATTTTTTTAATTTTTAATTTTTTAATTTTACTTTTACTTTTTTTTCTTAAAAAACAGGTGTTAAATTAGGATTTTGTCATGTGTGAGCTTGTGTTTTTTTTTATTTTTTTATTTTTAAATTTTTTAAGATATTTTTTTAAATGATCACATGTCAAATTGTGGTTATGTCACGTGTCAAATATTCATATGAAAAATCTTAATTTGGTGGTATTTATTATTTTGTCTCAATTTAATCCTAATTTCTTTGTAAACTGAAATTATTTCATTCCTTCTAAACTAAGACCAAATTTAACATTTATATAAATATTATAATGATATTTTTATTATAATAAGTATTTTTAATCAAATTAAGTTTATTTAAATTTATTTAAAATTTTTGTTTTAATAATTTTTAAACAAATTTATTAGTTCAAATATAAAATTTTAAAATAGTTTTATAACAACTATAAAATTTAAATGTAAAATTTAAATATTTGTAATAAAATTTTAAATAAAATTCAAATACAAAATTTGAGTTTAAATAAATTTAATTTAGTTAAAATATCTATTATAATAAAAATATAATTATAATATTTATGTAGCGTAAGGATTCGTAAAGTCATCAAATCTTAGTGGAATAGGGAGGTGCAGGCAGTAATTACGGCGGGGTAGAAGCAAAGCCATCTTTGGGTGACAGTGAGTAGGGGACGCGCGTGGACAACCGTCGTTTCGAGGAGAAAGAAAACGGAAGAAAGTGTGGTTGGTGTTTAGCGCCGTACCGGTATCCACAACCATGAGGATCGTTCGCAGAGACATCGTTCCCAATGGACCTGGTAGCGTTAAGGTTCAATTCCTATTCTCTGACACTTCAGTTTCGTTCTCTGTTCCGTCAAATTTCTTCTTTGCGTTTATTCTGTGCACTATGCAGATGGTGGCGGTGGATTCCGATGATCTGTGGTTTGCGTATAACTTGATTGCTCCCGGAGACTCTGTCATGGCCGTTACTGTTAGGTGCTATTTTTTTTTTCTCAATTCTCGCTTTCTTTGATCGCATAATCTATTTTTCAATTTTCATGTTTCTTTCTTGCTTGTTGTAACTGTAATAGGAAGGTTGTTAGAGAAGCTGCTCATGGCGGTCGAGATGCAGAGCGTGTTAAGCTCAAACTGGAAATTAAAGTCGAAGAGGTATTTGTGCTATCAGTAGGATTTCTGTTTGGTTTTTCAGGTTGTATTATCTTGATTTTGTTTTATACTAGGTTGCTGATTATGACAAAGAAGGTTCTATTCTGCGTGTTCGTGGAAAGAACATTTTAGAGAATGAACATGTCAAGGTAGTGAACTGCGACTGTCATCTTGATTTTATCTCCAAAACGTTACTGCCAAACTTAAGTTTTCATCTTTGTAACTCGTTGCAGATAGGAGCTTTCCATACTCTAGAACTTGAGCTGCAGCGACCGTTTGTGGTCAGAAAGGTATTGTGTCTTGAATTATTGTGCTTCTTGTTACAAATCATTTCGCAGTGTTAAACTTGTGCTTCATATGCATATAAGCCAGGCCTTTTGCTTGTATATATATCACTGGGCCATTATGGTTAGAATAGAAAATGTAACCTAAGAAATGAGTGGTGAGGAATCTTTATGAAAATCACATTGTGATAGTTCGCACCCCACTGGCACCCTTTTGAATCATGATTACTGAATATTATATTCTGCTTCTTGTAGGATGTTTGGGATTCTTTGGCTTTGGAGGTACTACAGCAGGCCTCTGGTACGTATCAAATTATATGAATGTCTCAATTCTTTTATAGATATTTATAATTATGGAAATTTTAGTAGCGTAATCTGTTTGCGTGGAAATTACAAAATATTCTAATTTGAAGAATGAAGATATTACTTTACCTATTTTCACATGATAAAATTGTTGAATTGCTACTTTATGGGATGTCTTAAATCTCCTGCACACCTTTAAGTAGTTCTTTTAGAAAAATGGTGGAAAGAATGAAATAAATATTCAGATAGAACCAGTCATGTTTTTCAAGCAAACAAAGGGTTAACAATCCTCATCCGGTCATTTGTTGTGTGACTGTGGTGTAAATCTTAGTAATCGAAAATGTGAATGAAAGTTTCATGCATATTTTGCAGATCCTGGTGCAAGTGCTGATCTAGCTGTGGTGTTGATGCAAGAAGGATTAGCTCATATCCTCCTTGTTGGTAGAAGGTTGGCTATAACTTTACTACGTTTCATTTATATGTATTACTTATAATAGCATTTTATCCATAAGATAATTTGCTCAGCACACATATTAAACTTGGTCACTGTTATTTTTGTTTTTATTTCTGTAGGTAACCACAAACACTGGAAATTAAATACACATTCTGTTTGTTGATACTCTAGTTTATGTTTTCCATGTAATTGTGCCATTACAATGAATTGATTCATCTCATTAATCCAATAAAACAGCATGACTGTTACTCGATCACGGATAGAAACATCTATTCCTCGCAAGCATGGGCCTGCAATTGCTGGTTATGAGAAAGTAAGATCTATCACCCTATTGTAAGATATCAGTGAATGATTATATAACTTGAGTGATACAATTCTAAAGCATCCCTCCCTTTTGTAGGCTTTGGATAAGTTCTTCGAGAATGTTATGCAGGTAAATAAGGACTTAAATTTCTTATCTTTAGCATTTATTCTCATTAATGATACGTATTCCATATAAAAAAAAGAAATGGATTTACTATGATTTATAAAACTTTTTTTTTTTTCAATTAAGGGTGTTTCTGAAATTGAAGATAATGATATAATGCAAATTCAAACACCCTCCAAAGCTCTATCACCTGATTTTTGTTATGTTATATATGTGTAGCTAGTTTTGAATTGGTGTTCTTTCATTAACTAACTTATAGCCACTTCCTTTCCCAGAGCAATATGAGATGCTCATGGTAATAATATCATACCCATGTACCAAATATGGGCATCTTGTTGTATAATATTAGATGCCTGGATGAGAATGCCGGTTATCAAATATCCCCTTATTGTATGAATGAATGTATTTTCTATGTTTCTTTACTCTTGCTTAATAGGACATATTATCATGATCTTTTGCCTTAGTGTTTCTTTCTTATCTTTGATCATATATATATATATATATATATATATATATATATATATATATATATATATATTACATTCAACAAAATAGTGTAAAAGGGGCATTGACAAATTTACTGGAATTCTACGAATCTGTTTAGGCTTTCTTGAAACATATTGATTTCAACGTGGTTCGTTGTGCTGTAATTGCAAGTCCAGGATTTACAAAGGTGAGCAATTATTTCCTGCTTGCTTTATTTGGGCTTCATTCATGGTGAATATTTACAAATTTGATAGTGTGCGTTTGCATGTATTATTATTAATAGTATAAAATCATCTTTAGTGGTTTTGCTTGCTTAAGTGAAGACAGGATTTTGGAATTCTGTCTGTTTCTGTTTCAGGATCAGTTTCATCGTCACTTATTTTTGGAGGCAGAACGAAGACAGTTGCGACCAATTATTGAAAACAAATCACGCATCATTCTTGTGCATACAACTTCAGGATACAAGTATGGTTGCTTTCTCTATTTGCATGTTCTATTTTCCTACTTTTTTAGTATGCTAGAAAAGCTTCATAAGGTAATTAGAATTAACACGAGCACGTGAACCTTGTTCTGCTTTCTGATCAATTAACTGCGGCTTAACTTGTGTAATCTTTCTTATGTGTTTTGACTAAAAAATATGGCTGCAAACATAGAGTAAGACTCTTGTTTTAAGGATTGACTTTTAAGTTCAATTGCTTGTGGGCACTGTTGTATTTTCTTTATCTTATCTCTTTAGCCTAATTATTTATTTTCTGTAGGCATAGTTTAAAGGAGGTTTTGGACGCTCCAAATGTCATGAATTTGATAAAAGATACCAAAGCAGCACAAGAGGTACCATCAAAACCGAATCAGTACCTATCTTTTACTTTTCTTTTGGCACTACTGAAAAAATTCCGTATTATGTTTACTTATTATCTATTGAGTGTGGATTAAGCTTTTATTCTTTGTTTTCTTTCAGGTTCGAGTTATGAAGGATTTCTTCAACATGCTTTCAAATGTCAGGTTCTATTTTGAGATGCATTTGTGTACTTTGCCTACTTTTATGATTAGAATGCCATATCCCTATTTTTTAATCTCTTTCAGAATTAGTCCAACTTTAAAATTATTAGTGTTAGAGACACTAAGTTTAGGTGGATCAATAAGGTCTTTGGTTAACTAATATTTGCTCATAGTCATGTCTAAAAGAGGAGTATTGATCTTTTATACAGTTGCATGATGAATTGATCTGATAATGACTTTTAGTTAGATGTTTTCTTTATTGAATTGCATGAGAGAAGTACATCTTCCATCAAATTTGCTTTCTGTTTTTCATTCTAATATTTTTATTAGGTGTTTAAAATTCAAATAACATCATATTTCTATTAGTTGTTTAAAATTCAAATAACATCATATTTTTATTAGTTGTTTAAAATTCAAATAACATCATATATTTATGTAAAGTAAAAGTTATCTCAATTATATGGTACTAATACTTTCGCCTTATTATACTTCTTACATAATGATAATCTTTGTTGAACCCAATCGAGAGTTACCAATGTAACTGGGTGGATGCTGGGTAAGTTAAAAAAAATATGTTCGAGAGGATTTATCATGGGAAACCATTATTTTTCTGTCTGTACCACAAAAGTGCCTTTTTTTTTTTTTTTCTTTTTCTTGTTTACAATCAAGCATTAAAAATCTGGTTTAGAGTGAGGATCAAAATCTAAAGGAAGTATCACCTTAGCATAAAAGGAGTACTCATGTTTCTCCATTGAATTATTGTCTCTTCAAAGCTGTAGAAACAGCTTACCTAAATTTTGCATTTTCAGAAATATATGAACTCCTGATTGAATGTATTTGGTGTGGAACAGGATCCATCCCGCGCATGCTATGGAATGAAACATGTTGAGGTTGCCAATGAACGCCTAGCTGTACAAACTCTTCTCATTACAGATGATCTTTTCAGGTTTGCATGATATAATCGTAAAATATGCTGAGTGAAAGACAACATGGTGGATTGTTCTATCAGATTCATACTTTGGCTTCCCGCCTCCTTTTTTTTGTTTTATTTTAACCGTGTATCTGATTTAGGTCAAACTTCTTTGCAAACTACCTTTTACATCAGTTTTTGTTTTATAGAAAGATATTTTGGTCTTTACTTTTTAGCCCGTATAGCGTCATCACATAACTTTATCTTTGCATTTTCTTTAGATCCTATTTGTTAGCTAGGGATTTCGAATTTAATCCTGAAAATTCTCTGTTTGAGGTTGCGATGGAGTTGTGTCTTCACTATTTGCTTTTGGTTATAGGAATTCAGATATAACAACAAGACAAAAGTTTGTTAACTTGGTCAACTCTGTTAAGGATTCAGGAGGATCTGTCCATGTATTTTCATCCATGCATGTCTCTGGAGAGCGTAAGTTTTACTAATTTCATTATTCTTTAACTATTTTGGGATATTATTGATCCTAGAAATTCATTGACTGGGAATGGTGAACAATTATTGAAAAAGAAGGTAAAAGCAATAAGATCACAATATATATATATATATATATATATATATATATATATATATATATATATAAACTAATACCCCTTTTTCTCTTCCCCTTGTATTATTTAGAGCTACTTCACGGAAGTAAATGAAACTTCTGCACAAAAATTTTATGTTCTAATTTACTGTCTGTTTGAATTGAATATGCCAACTTTATATTAATGGACAGAACTAGCCCAGATAAGTGGCATTGCTGCAATTCTTCGGTTCCCTCTCCCTGATCTTGAAGACATTGAGATGTGATGTGCAATGTTGGTCAAGCATGTTCGTGTTGGCCGTGGCTCTTGTCTGTTTTATTATACTCGGTTGATGTTGCAACAGTCCCTGAGTACTCACTGCGGATTGCTGGATAAATGAACAAGGGACTTGTACTATAAACCACACAATGCTTATTAATTGTTGCAAGTCATATTTATCACCCACCCAGTGTTCCATATTTTTGGGTGAATTCCTCTGCTCCTTGGTGTTTATGTTTTGAAAATTGATACTTTCCAATTTCCCATCATGTATACGAATCTGTTGAGTAATTATGATTGTAAACAGTCCTGTAATCCCTAGCTAAAGGGGATAATTGTTGATATTCAAATATGGAGGGAGCAAGTAGTTTAGGAGAACTGAGTTTATCTCGAAATCAAATTTGTGGCAACCTTGCGACTGTCTAAAATAATAGACTAACAGTTGGCTAATATATTGTTTTTGAAAATGAATGTTTATAACTTTTTTAAACTCCTGTGTTTTTGAAAAATAATATTTAATAGTACATTCATTCAGTCACAGCAAACATGTATAAGTTAAAGTTCTTGTGTCGTTAGTATGTTATTCGAGACAATTTTATTTCATTTCTAAAGTTGCTTGTAATTTAAGTCGACCATCCAATAGCTGATAAAGTAGAAAGTCGTAGTGGGTTAATTTTTTTGTATAGTGTTATTATAAGGACCATATTTAATCTAGGACTTAAGGCAAAAACTGTATGAAGCTTATTCTAATATGGATTTTTTTTATTATCTAATAATCATATCTTAAGGCTAAGATTACTGATTTAATTAGTTCGTCCCGAGACATAATTAATTTCAAATCGAATTTTGACTTCAGTATTGAAAATAAAAAAATCAATGATAGCAACAATTGCTTGTATTATTAATAATATTCTGCAAATAATGGATAAATTTAGAAATGGAATAGTATTTTGATGTTTTATAACACTTCATGTAAAAGAATTTAAACGTCATATAATATTTCTCTGATATTATTATAAAATTATTATATTGTTTAAATCAACAACATTATTCTTAAAAACCTTAACGTATTAAACTGAGGCCTGGGAAAATTTGAAACCAAGTGCGTGGGGCCTAAAATTAGCCATAGTTATTTCCGCAGTTTATATAAACTGTCCTCTTATAGTCGAAATATTTATACGTACTTACATTAGTTGAAACAAATAGTAATAATTTGAGTTAATTAAATGATCCAAAATAAGTTTCGAATGTCACTTTAAATATTAAATAATTATATTTGAAGAAAACTACTAACTTAGCGTTTGACAGAATTAGTCCCCTGAACTTCCCTGAAAGCTGCTCTACTGCTATAAACTTTTTTTGTATTTTATAAATCTTCTGGAAAAATTTGAAAATGTTTTCCAAAATCAAACAGCCACCAGTGAATGACAATTGTCAGCGTATATAAGGATAACGAGGAAGAAATTTGGAATTTCTAAGCATGACACATTAAATTTACGATTTTAAGTATTATATACACAGGACCCTCCATGATAGAGGAAATCAAGCATTGCCCCTGGCCCTGGGAACAGCCATAATGAAAATCATCACATTCACAGAACAAACTAAACATAGTCTGAAACTAGAACTGCATGTCTAACAACACATAGCTGACGAGCCAAAGCACCATAGCCTGTTCATTCATCTTCGAACATAACCAAAACAGGTCGCACTTCATTCTCGACAGTGCTTTCATGATGCCCTTTGACTTGGCTGCTAGGGAAGTTACTCCAGCAGCAGTCACAGAAGAGCTAAGCAACCAACATAATACTACGATAGTCATTTGCATGTATCTCCTGAGTAAAGAAAGCTCATTACTCATCTTCGTCATTGTGATTGAAATTTGAAACCGGGGAAGCACCTAGTAAGAGGTCCATTTGGGGCAACAGAATATCATTCTGTTTAAATATACCACAACCCTCTCAGCTTAATTCTTCTTTATTTCTCCAATTCTATTTCTAGGAACTGAACCATCCTTCCCAGATTGCACTCCTAAAGCATGTGCAAACATTCTCTTTGCAGCTCCCAAGTGCTCCTTTTTCATGTGGTCTTTATTTACAGTTTGCCCTTGTTTTGTATCTTGAGAGAACAGAGGCAATTCTTGGTGAACTGGTGTTTGATCATTCCTTTTATCATTTGAGGACGCATTAGAACTGCTACTGTTTCTTATTCTGTTGTTTGGATTCCTTCTTAGGCATAAAATCTCTTCAGAATCTTTGGTGAGATTGGACACTTCACTGCTCTTATCTCGAGCATTCAATTCATCTTTGAGGCCTCCATCATTCATATTGTCACTAGCCAAGCCATTCTGATTGTTTGTATGAATTCTTTGACCCAGTGCATGAGCAATCATTCTGCGTGCAACCACAGGCACACTCCGAGGTTTTTGTTCGCCAGGCTCTTTTGCCTCTTCCAACTTCATAGAGAAAATTCGCTCACGAGCAACTAAATAAGCTGCTTTCCTCTCCTCCAATGACTTTGAAAAGGATGTTTTGTTTGTCTGCGAGACTGAAAGATGCATCACACAGATTAAGGCTACCTAACCAGAACAGGAACCCACATCATAGAAAAATCCAACTTGCTGATAATGGTAGATTCTAAAGGTAGGTTAATAGTGTATATGATGTGCTATGATAGCTGCTGATCTAAAAATCAGCAGCATTCATTACCTGAAGAGGCTTCGCTTCTCCTTAATATTTGGTGGGAAGTAACCAAAGATTGAGGTTCGTCATCGTACTTCCATAGGATATCACTAACAAGGATTGGAGGTCTGCAATCCATCCAACACAATTTATTTCATAAAAAGAAACCATAAAATAAGGTAATACAAATTATTCTACATATAAGAATAGCAAGAGAGAAACAGAGGGAAGTTCATTTACATGGATGTATCTGGACATCTCTCCAGAATCAAATGACGGTCATCTCCTTCACCAACAGATCCATGTGCAAACCTGGCACCAATTATAAAACTATCAAGTGAAAAGAAAAATAGACACAGATTCAAAATGAAACCAGAAAGGAATTTTGAAATCCACCAACGTAAAATTCAGGAGAAAATACCCAAATATCTCAGCAAGGCGATGCAAGAGAAGACGGTTGTAAGAGTTCATTGGCTCCAATTCCAAGATCCCATCTGAACTATAGTCAATAAAAACAGATATTAAGAAGCATATTAGATAAACCAGTCTACCAGCGAAAGAAAAACTTCATTGTAAAACAAATATTTAGCACACCGTGCATATGCTTAAATGCCACAAAAACTAGCCACGGTCAGATGCCATATATGACTGACAAAGCTTTCAAGCTATTCTACAAAATCCCCTTTACACATTAATCAACATACATTAAGACCTTAAGACTATTAATATTGCAAGAAAGCTTGAAATGCACTATCTGGTTTTGAAATTAATAATTGAATTGTTATGCTAAAATGTTTGTCATAGTTTTTTAGAATATGATAAATGAACCCTTTTATTTTGCATGCAAGAACCATGCAACAAAATTTAATTATTAAAAACTTCAAACCATTTTTAATTGCAACCAGTATTATCAACATTTGGATCATGGAAAATTGGGAAAAGCTAAATATCCACTGTATCAAATAGCAGATAGCACTGCACGCAAACAGCAAAAGGCGCAGTGGTTGAAATATAGTACACACACACACAAATATAACAGTGGCATATTATAAAGTGCGATGCTACATGCAAATAAATCTTGAGAGAGACTGAAACAGTCTTGTCTAATCTTCAGAGACAAATTCCTTGAAGAGGTATATTGGGTTTAGTCTAAAACTCAAAAAGACCAAGTGAATAAATAAACACTAAATAGAATAAAGAAGAGGCCATGTGTGAGGATATATGGAAGTGTTTTAAATGGTCCCGTGATACGTTGCATTTCATGTAAGATTACTATAAAGTATTGTGAGTCGATTTAAGAATGGGACTCAAACCTATATAGCCTTCTCCTATGATTAATGCAAACCAAACCCAGCCCCCTTTGATTTCATTTCTCCAAACTCAAGCACACAGAACTTTCAACACCCCTTGCAGAACCAGATCCACCCTGTCTCCATAGACGCCAGCTTTCAGAAAAAGCTGAAAACCTGACCGCCTCCTCGGATTACACCCACCCACAACACCATATCTATGACACAACATGCAGCCACAACACACGACCTTGATGATGTTTTCTGCAAGCTCCATGATACAACAGTGTTGTGATTGCGTTTTCCCTGAAATCTGTGATGCAATAACACTAATTGTAACAATGTATCCTCTCATTTCTAACGAATTGATTTCTTCTTTTAGGGGCCATAAGTACATACACTAGAGAAACTTGAAAAAAATCATAAAATTGTTTAGAATTATTCCCCTGACCCTTCCGTTGAAACGATGTGCAGGGATCCACCGAGTCTTCAAATTTGTCTTTGAACCATGCTCAAGACAGGTAAAACATGAATTTAACTAAACCTGGGACTAATACTCAAGTTAAACACCACTCAAATTATCTCATAAATGTTACCTAGTGTGATCATCCTGAAGAAAGTTAACCAAGACTTCTTCCATTGTTAGAACTAGATGTTTGCAAGAAAGATTGTCCTTGACAAGAAAAGCCAACTCCTCAACCTGATATACAAAAACAACAGTCAGTACCAAGACTCAGTTAAAATTTTAAAAACAGCAAGGTAAGTCCTTTTAAAGAGATGCTACTTAGCGCCATGCCAGTTCAAATAACATAAAGGCCAAGCAAAATCATCAGACATGCATGATATTATACTGAAACCAAACAAAGCAGAAATTGTCCTTAAAAAACCCCTCAATTAACATTGGGAAAGAAAGAGGAACAACCTTTGTGATGAAACATATCCTAAAGTTCAGAAACTTCTAACTTCAATGCAAATTGCTACGACCTTAAAAACATAATACCGTGAAAAGGGTAGCGCATGGCAGCACAGAATTGAAATTCATTTGAGCACCACTCATTATATCACTATAGAGAGAACTAGAAAGAGAAACCTAGAAACATACCATGGCAAATTGGGTCATACTCATGTCGAAGGAATTGAGGAAAGTCAAAGGTTTTAGGGTTTAGGGTTCCCAATTACAAAAAATTTGAAATATCCTACTCTTCACTTCAGCTTCAGATTTGTTCAATAGATGGAAGTTGCTGCTGCCCTCCTTTTTCTTTTATGAGCATTTTTTTTTTTATCTTAAGACGTTATTATACTTCTAGTTTTACATGTCCCCCTGCTATAATTATAACTGTAAAAATCTTTTTTTTTTTTTGGAGAAACTATAAAATAATGTTTTTAACATGATAATTTTTCTTATATACAACTAATTAGTACTTTAGCTTTTGGCGTTTCATTGCATTTAAATTGTCTTTTAACTATATTTTCCTGTGAATATTTTTCATTATAAAAAGATCACATTTATTTCATGAAAATTGATGAAAAACAGACATTTCAATTTGTACTATACACCTATTCAACACTATTAATATGATATTTTTATTTTAAAATATAAAATAATTTAGAAAAAGATACTTATAAAAATGAAAATATTAACTTTTAATAGGTGTAGAAAAATTGAGGAGTGTTTTCTTGTTTTTAATTGAATTCCTCTATTTAATTACAAAAAAATAATCACATAAACCTAATTAATTATTAACTAGTGATTAGTTAAGTGTTTTTACCTTTTCAATACAGTATTTATCCATATTTGCATTTTCACCAAATTCTGAATCTCATATTTGTAAGATATGCCAATTTATTCCATCCAAATCTGCTTTTACACAAATATCTCTAAACACATGTAATTTTTCAAATCAACGTTTTAAAGGACCTAGTTAAAAAATAAATAACGCAATAAAAAATATAGTTCAACACTTAATTAAAAATTGTCAAATAATTTTTCTAAAACATCTTTTTAAGATTTTTCTTCTACTTTATCTTTTGAATTAAGTTATTTCATCTTTTATTTGATTTGTTTTTACCTTTATCACGATTTCAATTAATTTCTCATTCTGATTTTATGAGTATCAATTATCTCTCTTATATAACACCGTGAATATAACAATATATATTATTTTATCTTTTAGTCTATTATAATTATTTTAGCTCTTACTTCATTTAACTTAACCAGATTAATCACACATTATAATATATTAAAAATAAAAATATTTATGAATTTTAACTAGTTTAAGTTATTATATTGATAAATATTATATTTAAACATAATTAATGTTATGGTTTTATTAAAATTTATCTAGATTATTTTATACATTTGATTTTAATGATATGATATGAATAATCTTACTTTTATAAATGATTGTAATCATAAAATTTACTTATTTACTTTGTTATGCGAATGCATAAATTTAAGAAGGAGAAAAGTATATTTTTGGTTTATGTAATCTTTAAAAACTTGTCTTTGAAGTATTTTAAGAATAATAAACTTTTAAAAATATGCAACTTCAGTTTTTTTATATTTAGTGTTGATTTTTACTGTTACAACATAATTTGACTAAAATTGTTTAACCCATTGAAAGAAAGTAAAAAAGTAGCAATGTACGATTGACAGTCCTGGATATCTTTTACTAATATTATTTTTAATAAATATGCAATCCATTATCTAATTAATATATTTAATAAATTTAGGTGGTCAACATGAGTAATGCAATTTGCTTTGTTTTTTAGAAAAAATCATCACTTTTCTTCGCCAACTCTATGTCTTTTTAATCGAGTGGGTAATTTAACCCGAGAAATATATTAATTTGGGGTTCATTAACGATCAGACCAAACTTGAAAAAGATAAAATAAAATAATGTTTTATAATATATTATATGTGAGCATGATCTCAAACCGTGCCATGGAAACTTCGGCTATGTTCGTCGTCACAATTCGTGTAGGTTTTAATTTCTCCGGATAGACTGGTACATAAAATGAAATCAAAATCAACTTCGTGATTGTAATTCGTCATAAATGACCGAACATTCATTATCCAGAGTACAAGAACCAAATAAATCAGAAATATTAGAACAGGTTTAACTAAATAATTCCACAGAAAACTTTCCTATAATAATATAAATAAAGTAATTTACATTGCATGTAAAATGTTTATGTTATTCGATGGACAGCCCCCTAAAGAAAAAAAAAACAAACAAAAAAGAAAGCATGCCCTCAAAATATTGTAGTAAATACAATAGCCTAGTTGACTTAGAATAATTCAACTATTGCGGCCCTTGAAATAAAATGAGAAATAATTGATGTACTGGATGGGATCCTGAATTTGAACATGATCACCGGCAAGAGGCTGTTCTGTTCACACGCCGGACGATGTCCGGTTTAGCCGCTGGGCACCTAACTTTGGAGCAGCAGGTTTAGCACTCCGCCCTCTGGCACTAGACAAGGGTTTGGCCTTAGTAGTGGGTGCAGGAGCAGCGATGGCAGCCCAAGGATCATCATCATCATCGGTTACAGTTGATCTCAAATTAAAAGATTTTGATGTTTTTGGAGCAGGAGCTGCTATCGAACCCCACAACTCATCATCTTCATCCTTTTTCAACTTTGATGTACTTTTGGATTGCAAATTCGCGGCTAATTTACACACAAAAATTCCAATTAGAACAAATGCATAAAATTCACCAAGTAAATAGCTGAATTTGAGTAATTAGGTTGGGGATGATCCTTTGTATCTAGGGAGTAGGGACACTGTCAAACTTTCAAGTTTAAAGCACAGAGGAAAGGGTGAATAAAATGGCAGCATAATCTTCAAAACAAACCTCTAATTTTTTTTCAGTAGCAATCATCAAATCAATAATCCTATCATGCAACAAAGAAACAAAGTTCATGCCCTGTCAAAGGGTGACTAAACGCTAAATTCAATCAAAAGTTGCAAACCTGAACTAGTAATCATACAGTCGCATCAATCATTGGCATTGACATAGAAGCATTTTTTCAATGCAAGTGAATGGATAAATAACTTCCAATCTGAGCCGAAAATTATAAATAGTAACTAGCAAACAGGTAAATAAGGAATCCTCACCAAACTGCTGCTAATAGTTGAATAATTAATACCTTGTTTTGTCTGTGAAACAGGTTGCGAAACCGGCCGCCTTTGAGCTGCTTGAATGTTTGCAAGAGCTGGAGTTGGTTTGATTTCTTCAAGTGGTTCCAGATCATCCCACCCATCCTTGTCATTTTCACACTCCTCGTCGAGTTCATTCTCCATTTCTCCCCAGCCGTCTGTTGATGTTGGGGAAGTAGGGACAGGTTGCTCAGCAAAATCTGGCGCAGACCTTACACGAAGAGGTGCTGTTGGAGGAGTATCTATAACTAGAATACCCAAACAAGAAGTTAAATAAGCAAGAGTTCAATTGTAAAGATTTACTCGGAATGAAGCAGAACAAATTGCAGCGTCAAAAGATCAGGTAAGGGGGCAAATTGCATAGATTTTCCTCAAAGGTGGATGATGGATAGGGGAGATCATGCATGAGATCTTCAGTTATGCCTTCGCCTCACGGTTTCTCAGTCTTCTCATTATTTTCTTCATTTAATAACATAAAATTACGCCCACATCTAATGAGTTTGATTTTTTTGGGCACACTAAGTTAGTCGGGCCACTTCAAAAAGAAAGTGTCAGGTTAAGATTTTTTTTTATGACCTTAAACCCCATCATCTACAAGAAAAGCCTTTGTCTTTAAACGTGAGAGGTTCAGCAGACACGAAAATAAAAAATGAACATGAAAAAGGAACGAGGCGTCGTAGCACAATTTTAACCTACTTTGTCCCCACCCATCATAGGACCTGCTGCTCAATTTTCTACTAAATTTATACAAATATGAGAGAGAGAGAGAGAGAGAAAGTTCTTCAAGCTGTTCCGTCCTTCTCGCAAAAATTTCACTATTAAAAAGATTTCATCATCTCAACATATTAACAAATGCAATGACGAACTTGTAATACCTAAATTGCCTACGTGCCAAAACGCGCATCAAAGACGATGACATTATTCCACTGAAGTACTAGCGAACTGAGTGACTCAAGTTGGTTACAAAAGCATTACCAGATTTAAAGTTACTCTCTGCATTCTTATTTATGAGCCTCAATTACTTTGTTCATCAGAATTAAGAAAAGTAGTTAATTTAGTTTATAATGATAAATCTGTCCTAAATTTATATTTTTTTACCCTTGTGTATTGAGTTATGAAGGTTAGCAGGCAAAAATGGATGGGGGAGAGGAAGATTTGATCACATACTCAGAGGAATACACAATAGTAAATCATATTTAAAATAGCCAAGAGACCGATCATCTGTCATACCCGAGCCTGCATTAGCAGATGCTGGAGGAAGTGCCGTAGAACTCACAGAAGAGACTGGAGCATTATCAGAAGGTTTACCCTTCAGAGTCAAGGAACTCATAGCCCATCTACACAATGATGAGAATAAGTCAGAAACCATAATGCAAAGAAACAGCTCAGCAGCTTAGGTGCAATTAAAGAAGACTGAATCTCAGCTAGAAAAGCAGGCACCCCTAATGGGATGCTGAGCTCCTCAGGACTGTTTAGACAAGACAACTACTGCCAGGTTTTTATTTTTTCAACTGATTAAGTACCTTTCTTACAGTGGCATGACAAAAGATAGCATCATTTAACTAGTTTATATACTGAAACTTGCAAAATCTAGACACAAACCCTCCCAACCCAAACAAAGACAAATTTTTACATGGTATACTATACACCATCACATCAAGAGGCGTAATAGCAACACACACTATCCATTAGTTGAAATTCCTGTAGGTCCCACTATTTTTGGAATGGACCCCACCAAATAAGGAAAAAAACCTACGTAATTAGCAAAACCCACATGAATTTCACTCAATGAGAGAGAGAGAGGCGTGTGTGTTTCACTCAATGGCGTGTTTGTTCTAGCTATGATTGTTACTACTAATATTCTACATAAGTAGACAACAAAGAGTCCATGCATTTTTAATTGACTAATTTAGAACAAAAACAGGCGCAACTTCACATTAAATAGTGTAAACTAAATTACTCAATATCGTAAAACTCCAGCTGGCACTACTTATTCTCTGTTGTTTAATATGTGAACAGCCAGGCCACAAAGTTTGAACTGACTTACCCAAGTAAACCAGCATTTCCAGGAATTGAAGAGATCCCCATGCTAGCTTCCTCAGTATCCTCTGCTGTATTCGTCTAAAGATAAGAGCATGAACATCAGTATCACAATTCACCATTAAAGGTGGCAACAAACTGTCACTATTAAGACAGTTATTGAAACTTACAGATCATTTACAAAACTTCAAATGCTGGCCTGACATGAGCCATTCTAATTTGGTGCAAGACTAAAATACTTAAGCGGTAAAATTTTATGTTAGGTTATTCTCGAAATGTACAGATCATAATTGTCAAACACCCCCTAATTTCCTTGGCTTCAACCCTTTTGTCACACTTGCGTTGATGTTTTGCAAATATTCTTACTACTGCGATCAGGACGATGGCAGTGCATAAGCAAAAGAATACCCTGACTGTACATACATAAGTATGGACGTTCAGCTGTAGGCCCATGCAAATCATCCTAGATATTGTTAGTTTAAATGATGAGAAGCAGGCCTTACGGGATAACCAGAATAGTTACACTTTCTTTAAACAGTGAATTTTCCTTCTGAGAAATGTGTAACAAAGAGCATTAGTAGGTAAAGCAGGAACTAGAGTACACTGCACAACTATTTCTAGATTTAGGTAAAGTCCAAAAAATCTAAATTAAAAGAAAAAATAAATTATGAGGGAGATATGTATAAGTAGGTAGAATCTAAAAAATATTTATTAAAATAGAAAAGAAAGAGTGACTTAGTGCACAAGGCTCCCACTTAGTTGGATACAGCAAGGGTGGATGTACACAGCATTGCCCCTCTAAGCAGAGAGAGGCCATTTTCAAGATTTAAACTCGTGACCTTAGATCACAAGGAAACAGTATTACCTTTGCACCAAGGCTTTCCCGTTTAAATTCTTAAGTTATTAATTCAAAACAACTTCAATTTTGAATTTATAAGATGTTAAGAATGACTGTTATTCCTTAAGGGAGAATATGCTTTTGGATATATAATGGTCAGAAGAATGGAATAAAATTTTTTGGAATAGAAGAGAATTCCCATTCCATTGTTTGGATAATTTTTATAATGGAATGAAAAAAGGGATTGATTCCATCCCATACCTGAGTTGGAAGGGGGAAAAAGAAGGGCATGTGATAAAATGAAATGGAACACCCATGCCATCTGAGTGGATTTACATGAAATTAGAATTAGGGTTTTAAAAAATTAACTCTGAACGTAAATTTATTTTCTTCTCAAAGATACACGCTAATATTTAGAACCATATTATGCATCTGGGCAACAGTCAAAAAGAATTTTATTGTATACCTTTTCATAATATTGCTTCGCCATCTGCAAAAATTGATCAACAGCTTGAAATGCCTTAGATCGCACATCACTGTTTGAACCATGACAAGAAAAACATATAATCACTGCCTTGAAAAAGGTGAAATATTCCAAGGAAAAGAAAGATCTCTATGCAGAATATGAGGATTGGCAAAACATACAAATTAGCACACAGGACAAAAATAAAGAACATTCATTATTTAAGAGCCTAACGTAAAAAATTTAAAACATAAAAAAAGGAATTAAGAAGCAACTGTGCAACACAAGAACTTTTTTTCTTTAAAAAAGGATTTAACCAACTAAAAAATATTAGTTATATAGAAATCAATTGACTAACAAACTTGTTCACAAATTGAAAGTGGATATAAGAAAATAAAGCATCAGCAGGATATAACTTGTCAGGATCAATTGTGAGCACAACAACATTAGGAAGAATCCGAGTTGCAATTTCAGTGATGTCATAGTAGGAACTGGTAGCACATAAAGCCATAATGCCTGTAAATTAAAATTTAAAATGGTGAAAAAATACATTTTGTTGCAAAACTGAAGAAAAAATGTAATACGTCGTTCGGGGTAAGTCCAATACCTGCTCCTCTAGCAGGTGGGAAGGTATCACGTAAAGCACGGACTGTAAATGCATTAATCAACACTCTTTTTCTTGTCTGAGAAAAAGCTCCGAGGAGTTATTAACCAATGAACATTTTCTAACAATAAACAAAAGTACGGCAACTATCTGAACTAGAAAACATCATGTGATAATACCCCTTCGTTTAAGTAGCTTGCAATGTTTCCCAACAAGATGGTAGTATTTGTTCGTATAGCTGGTTCTTCATCGACCTATAGAGAACAAATTGTAGATTTTATAAATTTTAGAAAAGGAAAAACCAGGAAAATTGTTCACTTTCCCAGTCAGCTTTCGTTCCCCACACATTAATAGTTGAAGCAGTACCTGTAACCTTGACAAATGCTTTAATAATGACCCCGAAAAGGTCCTTTGAGACAGCTGCAATTATGAGACAAATAACATTTTAACAAATAAAATTAGCTACTAAAGACTCATCAAATAGAAAAGAAGATTTGGGCTGGAAAAGAAGAAAAGAACCCGTAAAGAAAAAGGAACAAAGCGTTCAAAAACATGGCATTTAATTGAGGTTGTGTCAGGAACCAAAAATTGAAAAGAGAAAAAAAAAGATTTTATTCAATAGAACAAGATATAAAACAACACTCTCTTCTCGAAGGGTTCTCCTTTACAAAGAATCTCTCTTTTCACAAAGACCTAATGCTCAACTTATAATTGAACATCTCACTCTATCTCCTATCCTTCTTCCCCTATTTATATCTAATTAACACCTGAACGAACTAATTCATTAATATTCTAACTATGTTAACTTTTCTTTTCTTAAGATGCTAACAGAGTTCACTAACATATACTGAGCGATTGGGTACACTTCGTTTCATTGAATTTCTTTTTCTTGGTACTTCTTATTTCTGTCCTTTTGTTTAGGAGAGTTCTTTATCATATGTTCTCTGTGTAATATTCTCTGTCTCAATTAGTTTCTTCTTTTATATAATATCAAAAACCAATTTTAAGAGTCAATCAGAATTCAAAGACAATTCGGTATTATAAAAGCGATCACAAGAAACCCATTTATCTCATTGATGTGCATTCAAAATCAATTATGCAAACCCAACATCATTCAACTTCTTTGAAAACATTTAATTTATCTTAAAAAATTAGCAATAATTTCGCGAAATTTAGTCATTCCCAAACATGTACTTATTCAAACATAGATTAGTGTAATTAAGATTTATTGGTAGTTCTAATAGCAATAGGAGCTTCTCCGTGATGCTAATTCCCAAGCTCTAACACAACCCACGCCTCTTCTGAACAAATTTTTAGTGCCTAAAATTCTAATTACACCAATAACATTACGAAAAGACAGAAATTTAGCCAATATGAATACTAAAAGACAGACCTTTGGAGCCAGAATTAGCATGGACTTGAGAGTAAGTTCCCTCAGAAAAGCGGATGTATCAGAGAACCCAGTAGCAACATGAGGGTAAACCTGATCATCAAATGTCAACAATAGAATAAAAATATCCACATTGATAACATTAATCTTCATATATTATACCACGGAAAAAAAAAACAATCTTATTCTGATAACGTACCTGCTCATCAACAACTTGTGCTGATAATGACTCCCCATACTGATCAATATGTTGTAGAAGTCCAACTCGAATACCTCGATCATTTGATGAAAAAAGCTTAACAAGGGTTGGAAGCACCTAAGTATAATATAGTGAAATCCAATACAGGAATGAGATGAGTCCTAGTTAGTGAGAGAATCAAACAATAAGAAAGAACGAAGAAAAGGGGCATCATAAAGGTATTGAAGTTATTATACACCTTGACACAGAACTCCTCAGCTGACAGTGCGGAACCCATTTTCAACAATGCAGTCAAAGCCAGGGCAGAGGCTGAACCATATTCAAGTGCAGAAGCTAATAAAGGAAGCAACTGCGAAAACCAAAATTGTCTCATTAATCAATTGGGATAAAATTTTGAACATTAAAAGTTTTTAATTTGAACTTGTAAAGAGACCTTTTTCAACACAATCTGCTGAGGAAGTTGCTCTGACAAATTTGGAAGCTTGCGGAAGAAAGTGTCTTTCTCAACACTATCTTTCAAACTAAGAATTTCCATGAAATGAATCGTGTCTACTAACTTATTTTGAAAATACTCTGCACATCCATTACCAACAAACTTAAAGTTGCAGAGATTTATATCATGACAGAAAATAATAACTATTAGAAGTTCAAAACAAGAAAAGCAAACATTTAGAATGTGGTATAGATTATTGAACTGGATTTTATTTTAGCTTGTTTTCACCTGATCATGAAGCAGAAGAATTCCCTCCTAAGTCCTAAATCTGAAAAAGCTAAGATCAATTTACATTAGAATGTGCTCCCAACAACACTCTATCATATAAACCATAACCTCTGCATGCATGTAATACTCAACACCCCCTCTCCTTGATTAATCCTCTTTTCAAGAAAAGCCATTAAATTTCTCTATTCTCTTATATACAGTAAACTCAGGAAGTTAGAGTTATACAACATCAGTTTTAAACGCATTCTGGTAAGCTATAAACTACACTTGAATGTATTAATCAAACATGGAACCTCTTCCAAAAATGCTAAGCAACCATCTCAAAAAAACTAAGGCTATCAAAACTCCAATAATTACCAACGTTCCCATGAAGTTTTAAACTACAATCTATGACAATCCTACCGCAGTAAAGCCAGCCCGAATGGAAAATACCTAGACATAACTAGCACAGTTTTAAGTAGCCTGACAGAGGAATACACTGTATCCTATAGCATATAAGACAAATTGCAAAACAATCCTTCAAAGTTCAAACAAAGAAGTAAAACTGTAACAATGCTAAGCTAACCAAGTTTCTGTAAAACAAATTATAAATATATCAATAAGCACTCACCGCTGTTTTCTATAAGCTTTGATGTATTTAATCTACGAGAGGGTGTAGAACTCAGCAACCGCTGGTAATCTGGAAGCAGAGACTGTAAGCCAAAAACAAAAAGACAATCAGAGATGAAGAATGAATATTTTATTAGAATGAGATATAAAAAAGTAACCAACAGATCAAAGCCTCACTTAATAAACATTATATGTAGTAACACGAACAAAGACAACAACAGTAAATTCCTAAGCAGGCTGACCTTAGGAATGAAGACAGTGTTGCGTAACTCCTCCGTTTTGCCCAACTTTAAACCAGAGAATAGCTCATAGATAAGACAACCTATAAAATAAGAATTTGTTGGTTTTGAGAGGTCTATTCTGTAAACCAACAATATCTGTGCAGTTTACATCATTTTAACCAATATTACTAATGCATGGACAAATGGTAACATTTTTTTTTTCTGATATATAACCATGCTCTTAAGGAATACTTATAAGGGAAAAGGTTAAACAAAATATGTAAACAATAAATTCCAAACTAAATATGATTTGCTACTTACTAGGACTGCAAAGAAGTCGATTGGTAACTATCGTAACATTATGCAAAGCATAAGATACATTATTTCTAGTTCTTCCTTCTTCACTAAGAACAAAAATTGATATTATGATCCATTCTTAGCAAAAACAGTAAATTACAAACAGAACCAAGCCCCCAGAGTAAACGGGCATGGAGTTTAACTTATAGCACCACTCTGTCCAAAAACTTAAGCAGTTAGGTGATGGTTCAAGATTGGTTTTATATCAATAGCCTACCTCCTTGCAAATGGGCCCTCTGGATCAGAAGCATAAATAGTTTACAGGCTGTATCTTTCTCTTGCTGAAATTCAGCTTTTAGATTAACAAGAAACAGGGGTGGAGGATCAAATTCATTACCATTTTATCATAGAAACTTTGATACCATGTCAAGGACCAACTTTTGCAAAAGCTTAAGATGTTTGGTGAGGTTCAATATCGGTTTTTATATCTTTAGTAAGAAAATTAAAGTAGTTTCACAAGTAAAATTCATTTGTTTATGGCCAGCTATAGATGAAAACGAATTCCAGAATATATGTTCTGGGCACCACGGTACAACCATATTGATTAGGCTAGTAAGAGGACATGAAATGCGACCATCAGCAAGCAAGAGAAACTGTAACAATGCCAAAATGTTAATTGGCTCCATTGCACTTAATATTTCAAATTGCCGTCATAATGCATTATAACTGAGAATAACATACCCATGCCCCAAGAATCAATGGCCCAAGGAGGAGACTTCTTAATTCCAGCCCAGTCAGATTTTGCCAGTTCCATTGATTTGTATTGTGCTTCAACAAGCCATGCATATTGCTGAATGGAAAACATGCGAGGAATAGATATTAGGTTTCTTCACAGCTTGAGTTTTTTCTTTTAGACGATAAAAAAAAGGTGTCATAAATCGTAGCGAGGTCCTTCCCATCCCCCCCTGGGAAAAAAAGACTCCCTCTTTCAAGAGAGAACACATGCCTATAGCTTGTTTTGATGTCACACTAGGGTCTGCTAAAGTGTAAGGCCATCGTGACCTTTTTCAACCACATACCAAGAAACATGTTCTAAAGTTGACAAGAAAAGAAGGTATTACTTCCAAACACTAAATTACCAGCATTTGCCCAGAGGAAGTTTCGTTATTCCCATCAAACTCTGATAGAACATCAAAAGCATGGAGTTTCCAGTCCAAAGTTTGTGTGACAACGACACTTGCCAAGCAAACATTAGCGTGAACCTGCAACACGCAAAGCTTATCAAGAAAAAAACAAAACAATAACCAGAGAGCATAAAAACCATACTTATATTAGCTCATGAACACTCACCAGTTTACAATCGTTATTTAAGAAGCTCACAGCCTTTGCTATTTGATGCAGTCCCCAAGCATAATATTCATCCCTACAACCACGATAAGGAGTAAAATATAACAAATGAATACTATTTTCTCAATTCAAAAACCAATTGATACAAAATAGCAAAATCAAAATCAAATTGAAATTCAAAAGCTTTCATCCTGCATTATTTTAATTTAATGTTACACTCGAAATCATGTGCAATGAAAGTTGCCAATCAATGTTTTAGCAACTGAACCACATCATGCAGCAGAAACTGCATTCATACCTCTGGCTACCTTCAAGACCTAGCTCCTTAATCTTGTCTGACAGCGGCATCACAGGCTCGGTCACCATATAAATTGTAACCTTGGGAGAACCAGCATCAACAGTTTCAACCTCTGTGCTGTGAAGAAAAGATAAAATATTTGGATGCCTAACCTGAAACGGTGCACCATCAAAAAGAGAAAAACATCCAAAATTTGAAACCCCGCAGCAACACAATACAAGCAAAGCTTACAGTGCGTAGACGCTTAACACCATTACGACCCGCAGCTAAATGTCCATCCTGAGCATTGCTCCCAGACAGAGAAAATATTGACACTGGAGCACCATCATCCTGAAACCAAAACCAAAACCAAATTAACGACAAATTAGTTAGGTATAGCTTCCAATTGAAGCTAACATTGACATAAACATTATGCACGCATAATTGGACTAGGAGTTACTCGTTCAGGAATAAAAAAAATATGTACATTGAGTTACCTTGGAGGTGCCGCGAAAATGAAGCCACGAGCCCCAAGCAGAAGCGTAAGGTTCACCGATATTGTACGGAAGATCTTTGAGGCCGGTGCCAGATCCAGCCACCACCTCTTTCAAGAATTTGAACATTGCTTCGATCCACGATCACAATTCTGATCAAATCATTGATCAACCACGCACGCTACTACCTATAATAGCTATAACTCTTGCTACGGTACCGTTTCAGGATCAGAAACATATAACACTCTTCCTCAATGTAATGCAACACGAGGAGGAGAAATTGAAGCAACTAGCGTCATGGAGGAGGGAAATGCAAATGCTCATGCCACCTTCGCTTTAACGTGCTTTCTAATTTCTTATCTTCCCATAAACATATGATAACATTCGTTGTTTTTATTTTTTTATTTTACTAGATAAATTATTTAAATGTGTTATTTCTCTCTCCGTAACCTTTTTCTTCTTCTCCAATGAATTTATCAGAATAATAAAAAATTATTGTAAAACAAGTAACAACCACCGTTACCGTTACACGATACCATCTAATCATTTGATTGAGCATGTGTAATTTTGAATTTTACCTTGTGTAATTTTGAATTTTATGAAGATAAAAAATAATTTGGCTTGCACTATTTACGGAGTGCGCTAGATAAATATGTTTCGTAATTTTAGGATGTTTTTTATGTGCAAGACACACAAGTTTGAGTTACCTCTCTTTATGTGCAAAGACCTCTATTGTTATTTATTCGTGATCGTGAAAGAAGTTTAATTTAAATCAAATGGTAAATGGCAAGACATAAGGATCGTTCCAAATACCACCCTATGATAAAAGAGCAAGGTTGCTGCATCTTGGAGTGATTTGCAAATTATATTTTATATACGTGTTTTTATAAACGGGAAAGGTTGCATGCAAAAGTATACTCGTAAGTTTGCAACTTCATTACTAACTATCAAATTTAAAGGGTTTGCACAATTGAAAAAAAAAAAACTTAATGTTAAATACGTTGTTAGTTTCTTAACTTTGACAGGAAATTGAGATTTATCTTATCTGAAAATTTGATACATTTTTTGATCTGTCTAATGTATAATTAGGTTTAAAGTACCATATTCATTCATAGTTCATTATTATGCAAGAAGAATCAAGAGTGACAAATTTTAATTTAACATCAGAGTTCAGTAACTAAAATCTTATTTAACCCAAAGCTTAAATATACTCGGTTCATTATTATGCAAAGAAAATCAAGACCCAGAGCATCAGTAGTACGGGAGTTGAAAAACTAGTATTTTACGGATCAAATTTTCACGGTGAACATTTATGTTGTACATTCCTCGGAATGTCAAACAAAATGTGATGGTTTCCTTAAACATTTCGGAACATTCATGGCACTTCCTCATTCACAAGGAAAGAAGAGGTGGGGAGTAGCTTGATATCACTAGTTTTCGAAAGTTTTGTCTTTCAACTGCAGAGAGAGAATACAAGCGAGGATATGAGAAGGGGGTAAAGACTAACTTTGAAGATTAAATTCATCCCCTAACAATATATTATTTAACCCAGAACCACTAGTAAATAGAACTAATGAATCTTTACCAAAGAGGGTAGAGTTATATCCATGGATCAGAAGAAGCTTGTGCATCAGTACTTAACAAAATGTTAAAAAAATTAAGTGCAACGTGATACATATGGGCATACTCATATCCGGGAAATCCACATAAAAAGTTTGTATTAAACGTTCTTCACGGGCTGCTTGTTTTCTGTTTGGCCTTCTCAATGAGGGGCTTCAGCTGCTTCTTCTCAGCAAGAATCTTTAGAAAGTTAAACAAAAAGGGTATGTAGTTGTGTTTCCTACGAATATTTTCTGTTTTCCATTTTTTGAATTTTTCTTCCTCCATCAAGATCTTGTCAGTAGCAGCTTCAATCCCAGCATTCACTTCAGAGAGGGAATTGTTCAGTGCCTCAAAATTGCTATTGTCCACCAGTCTATCCGACTTTGATGCTGCCAGCTGCTGCAAAATGCGCTCCCTCCTTTTCTGAAGCTCCTTCAGCTCAGCAGTGTACATCTCTTTCCTGTTCTTGATGACTGCCAGGAGATTAAATCTTATCTCACTTTGGGAATACCTTTCAATGCGCTCCTGTATCATAGGTTGCACCATCTTCAGCCATTCCAAGTCACCTTGCCCACCAGAGCACTGACCAAGGCTGATAGGACCCTCCTTCAATCCATCGAGCTCGTATAACACCCCATCAACAGGTAGATAGCTTATGAAATGGTAAACATCATCATCTTTAGTTGCAACCTTTTGCTCGTCGGGGACAAAAGGTTCTGGCCTAGCAAAGCTATTATGGGCTGTTCGTATGGCTTCACTGTTATTGATAGCTAAACCTTTTAGTTCAGGAGGAAAGTTTTTGGTAAATTCTTTCAATTTTGTCAGCTCCGGACCAATGTCAATATCTGGTGAATTCATAAGAATGGACAGGATCGCTTGGGTTGCACAAGCATTATTTATTACCTACAAATCAACCCGAGATCAATAAAATCACGCAGAGAACAATTGTGATTTTAGATTTCAATTATTAAAATAGTAACAATAACCTGGCTAGCAAAAAACAAGTTAGGGTTGGGATCTTTGATTACGACTCGGTCATCCTTTTCTCCTGGACGCCATTTGAAAAGAAAAATCAACCCATAAACAGGCCTGAAATCGAGGATAAAATCCCCAGACAGATAGAAGTCCAACATTCACAAATTAATCATCACAACATATGGAAGTTCAAAACTAGCTGAAATAGCGCACCAACCTTAGGCTGTTGAGAGAGTCAATGTCCAAAGAATATAGTTCCTCAACCTGCCAAGATATATGTGATTGAGGATAGCATTCTAACTAGAACCAAAACGAAAAATAAATTGATTTTGCTAAGCCCTGTAATTTATCAGATTTATTTTGGATCACAAAATTTAACAAGTTCCATGGTCATCGAATTGAAATATTCGATAATTTTCTAGTAGTTTTTAGGATATTAACAGACTCGGAATAATTCCAAATAGCCATGCCCTGAATTTGGCAAGAAATGGCAATTAACAATGTGCTTTTAACTAATGTCCAGGAATATAAATCTTTTTGACAAGGTAAAAGCTTTTTCAAAGGACATGCAGAGGTAGAAAGACAGCCCGTCCACTTCTACAGCATAATTTTTCATTTTCCCTATAGATCATACTTTCTTGTTTGAAAAGGCAACCCATGAGAAATCTAATTTTAGATAGAGGTCTTTCACCTCCTCACAAACCCTTTAACTTTACAAAGGTCGTCCTTCTTTAACTCTCACTTTTTATTGCTATTAGGTTGACCTGCAGCCCTTTTGCTTATCTCTGCTACCATGAGATGAACTTTTAAGATTTCTGTTTGAGCAGACAGTGTCCTTTTCCTTTGGAGGGGTTTGGTGGTGCTTCTGATGGTTCATTACTTCATTACAAATTTTGAGAAAACAAGGAGGATGACATTTTCGAGACGGTATGTTAAGTCTACAGGTGACTTTGGTTGGATCAAATGCTTGCATCTTTAAGAAAGTCTCTTTACTGCTAAAATTATTACAGGATAGGTTGTGTTTATCAATTCTAATTGCCGTTGTGCTCATAGATTCACGATTGCTTCAAGGGAGTTAGCTACAATCCGCAATAGACTTGGCAACCTTTTCATTGATGCTTTCTATATTTTGTTCATTTTCCTTTCTCATTTTATAAGGTTTGGAGGGTACTTTTAGCTTCCCCTGGTTGTATTCTCCCTCTCCTCTCTCCAACGGGTTATTCACATTATTATAGATGCTAGTATACAATAGAGTTCAACACAAAGACTTCTTAAAAAAATACCTGAATAACAGTACTAACAAATAGAAAAAATTTCCAATTAAATATCTCTATAATGTTGATACTAAATGCCAACCAAACATGTTCGTGGGAATAATATTCCCAGGAATGCAACATTGCGCCTTGAAATTAGCAGGGGAGGGTAATTTATCAATTCCAAATTAACAGTTATGCAAAGTTCATAAAAATAAACAAATTAATCTATCATGTCATTTTAAAAAATAATAAGTAAAATCGAGAATATTTATTAATTTATCAAAAACACAAAAATTGTTGTCCCCTTCAAAACCCAAATCCCAACCACACCCCAAGGGAAGCAAAATCTCCTAAACAAGAAACAAAAACCAACATCCCACTCCAAGACCAAGCTAAATACAACGAAAAAATAAATAAGTCTAACAAAAATACCTGTACACCTTTCACTTGCATTTGCTGAATGAGCTCTGTAAACACGCCTGGGGAGAAAAAGAAGCAAAATCAACTCTAAAACAATGTACCAATCAACATCTATATCAAACAAAATACTGCATGAACCGTGAACCCTAGTCAAAAAGCCATGAACTTTGCATACCGGGATCGGACTCAATGGTGCACCAAGACATGATTCTGAGTTGTTAGAAGCAACCTGCGAACTAGAAACGGACCACGAACTCAAATTCAGGTGTAGGATTTTTGAAAAGAATAAGGTTAATTTCAGTTTCGATTATCGCCACAGAGATAAACAAATCCCATTCCTAATCTTCTCTCAGTGAACCACAGATATTCCACATAGATACACGAAACGACGCTAAGAATGAATGGTTTTCGCAATAAAACGACAGAAAAAGAGAAAGGGTTCCTGGGTTACTTACTCTCTCTCCTCTCTCTCCCTTTGATGCCCCTGCTGGGTTAAGGGCTTTGCTTCCACACTGTAATTTCTGTTCTTTCCTTTCTTTTCTTCCATTCTCCATACTGCCAAGGGTTTATACAACACCCACGCCATCACATTATTCGATTACACTTTTTTAAATATAAGAAAATAATTATAATAAATATTTAGTTAAATTACTCATTGGATTATTTAGTAATATTAGTTTCGTTCTCAAGTTTTTTTTTCAATTTTATTTTTATTTTCTTAAAAAATATTCAATTTAATTATTATCATTAGTTTGATCAGATGGTGTTAAAGTCAAACTTACGTGTCAATTTTTGGTTTTTTTTTTTATTTTTTTAATTTTTTAAAAAACTTTATTTTTTACATATGTCAATTCACAGTTGTGTCACGTGTCAAAATGATTTAATTTGATTCCTATAGTTGTTTTTAATTTCAATTTAGTCCCATTTTTTTTTAAATAAACAATATTGTCCTTCTTAAATTGACACTCGATTCACTTTATTTATCAATCTTATGACAATATTCTTACTAAAATTAACGTTTTTATTAAATATTTTTAGAAATATTTAAAATTAACTTTAAATTCTATACAAAACATTAAACTTTGGTTTTGTTTTAAACTTGAAATTTAATTCATAATCTTATGTGTGACAAGTTATTTGATTTATAATTTTCATTAAGTTTGTATAATATGATACACTTGATGTCTTTATATATGATGACAAAATTGTTAGTTGAAATTAAGTTTGGGGTTTAACTTTGTTTAATAATAAAACTAAAAAAAGCTTGTTTAAAAATATTTCTACAAATATTTAATAAAAATGTCGATTTTAGTAAGAGTATCATCATAAGATTTACACAAAAAATAAATTGAGTGTCAATTTAAGGATAGACAATATTGCTTTTACAAAAATTGGGATTAAATTGAAACTAAAAACAAATATAGAGACCAAATTGAATTATTTTGACACGTGACACAAATGTAAAATGACACATGTAAAAAATAAAAAAAATTAAAAAAAATAAGAAATTGACACGTGACATTGACTTTAATACCGTTTAGTCAAAATTAACGACAATGACCAAATTGAATTATTTTTAAAAAAATAAGGACAAAATTGACACAAAAAACAACTTGAGGACCAAACTAATATTACTTGATAAATAGAAGAAAAAATAATAATTTAACCTAAATGATTTTACTATGTTAATTGTATTTAAATTTACACTAAATAGTTTAAATTGAAAGGATATCGAAATATAGTAATGAATAATGATGAAAAAATGTAGTGTAAAATAATTCACAAAAAGTCTTTTAGAATTTATAAATAAAATTCTCGATAAGATTTTCTTTCAAAACCTCGACGAATTTCATATTATTTTATATTAGAATTATAAATGTATGTTGCTATTAAAAAATGTACAAATTTCTTTAAAATATTTTTTATGCGATTTTAAAGTAGAATGTATAAGTGCATTTATCATATACCTTGAATTTTATAATTTTTTTTAACTGTCCCATTTTTAAGATTGAATAAGCTTTTGGAATCTTTAAAATTGATAAATGATATCTCACCAAAAAAAATCAACGTTTTTACATCTAAATTATCATAACAACAACTATTCTTCTCCACTATTAACAAATTGATTTATTTCCCGTGTGTTATTGGGTATGTAACAATCTTATTTTTTTATATTTTGTTATAATTATAATTAAGATTATAACTCATTCATAACATCAATGATTATAGTTAAACTAAGTTATAATTTAGTCATTAACTCAATAGTAGAGTATTTCAAGATATGGTTCGGGTAAATACTTCGAAATAGGAACTAAAAACTTAATATAGTTTTTCATTTCAAACAAAACTAACACACATCCTCTAATTCGTTCCTATAGCACTTCTTTAATGGATAACTCCATCCTCGTCCGCTCCTAAATCTACTCTCGTATATACATAATATACTATCATCGCAAGAATAAAATAACACAAGATATAAAATGCAAGTGTGAGCTAAATATCACAAAAATAATCTATAATGGAAATATATCATAATTTTCACCAAAGTTTTAAATTAAAGTCAGATAATTAAAAATTTCAAGAATCATCCTACAAATATTTGTTTAGACTAAGACTCTTACTTCCGAAAAACTAATATATTGAATGGAATTGTGAGACTTTGCACCTGTCATACTAACCCTGTTCTCCTCATTATATACAACAATAACTCAAGTGGTACATTATATATCTCATCCTTAAGTTTTTTTCTCTTAGGAATACCCTTTTGAAGAACAATTGTAATTGTAATTCAGGTAATAATTATTACAGTTATCCATAATATACCGAAAGGTAAGTTAAGACACAGAACAATGTCAATAACAGAACTAAAAAAAACAATTTCGACAACATATTGCTCAACTTTGCAATGAATTACAAAATAATAGCACACAAATTGTGCTCCAAACAAGCACAAAAATAGAACCTAGCTTACACAGTTGCATTTCCATCACTTGAATGACCACCAGGAGCTTCCATATCTGCTCACACCAAGTATTTGGTGATCATCGCAATAAGGAAAAGCCAAACAGAGAATACAAACACAGAGAGAAATGGTAAGCTAGAGATAAAAAGATATTTCCATCAAACATATGTATATATAAACAAACATTTAATCTTAAATAGATTATAAACAAGCATTTCAATAAGTACATAAGGCATGTGATGTCAAACAATGCAAGATCCTCTGACTCATTTATCCGTATAAATATAAAGAGATCGGTTTTACTGGATGTTTGCACTTGTGGTGACCTCTATTGCTCTACAGAGCCATTGCCAATGGGTTTCACCTTACCACGCACAAGGTTAGTCCATGGGTCATTATCCTACCAAAGACTAGGACCTCCTGTTACTCTCACTACTTGAATCAGTCCGCTCAATGTGAGACTAACTGATTTTTTAGAGTTTCAGGATGCAACCTTGCTTGAATCCTTATCTAATTATATACACTACAACACCACCATGAAATCTCGCCAAGAGTTTCATGGAATTATGTCTACTCATACCATGTCCATGTTTCCACACCAAAACCTCATGTTATCTCAACGCATCACAATCTCATGCAAATGCACAACCAACCAATTCACGCTTCATTTCATGTCAAGCACAACATATAACAGTATCATTCCATCGTACTTAAACATACACAACATCATATACCTCAGACTTTAAGAAGGGTAAACCAAACAATCATGGAAACAAACGCATTTAAATAACTCTGTTGTCAATCTCGCTTAAGTTAAAGAGCTCTCGCTCAAGCGATAAGAGTCCCTCGCTCAACCCCTCGCCTGGGCGAGATTGCAAACAGGGAGCATTGGAAGGTTATGGGAGTTCTCGCTTAGGCAAGACGTCCTCACCTGGGCGAGATTATTCTCGCTCAAAACTGGAGTTCGTCGCCTGAGTGACAACTCGAGCAGAACTTGGACGAGCTTTCTGCTATTTTAGCTCAGGCGAGGGTTGCTCGTTTGGGCGAAAACAACAAAATTCTTTCCTACTCACGCATGTGCAACCCAAAAATCAAACCAGAACCACAAGCAATATATTTTCACACTATCACAAACAATATTCATGCATCAGGAACACGAAACATAACCAATATCAACCAAATATTTTTAAAAAGTGCAAAAACATTAGCTTCCTTTATGTTTCTATTTCAACTCTTTAAACTTTCCTGATTCTGGTGTTCCTTCCACTATGCATGGTTCCTTAAGTATGATCATCTTTCATATCATACCGTCAGTTATCATCTTTATGTAAATATTCCCAAATCAAAAGTCCCCTCCAATACACTCGACCTCATCCTATAATCCTATAGTAGCATTTCCTCTCAGAAATAACTGATGTGACAATCATAGCACACTAAACTTTTAGAGGAAATCTTACATTTATAAAATATTCATTTTTTTCCTGATCTTCACAAGGTATACATATAATTGTACATAAATTTAAACACACACAAAAAAAACGTACAAATTAATCATTTGTAATTTTATATAAAATTTATTTTTATCATTGTTTCTAACACAGCACAAATAAATAACACTTCAACAGTTAAGATCACAAACAACTCATCAATCCAACATGTTGCAAATAATTATTTAACTGAAAAAATCTCCCTAAACCATTCTGATACTCAAAAATTCACAATTTCACATAATCAAAAGTCTCACATTACATTACAGGGTATTTTATCCCAACATAACCCACCCTCTCACTGTCTTACTATATCATTCACAACACAATTTCCATTCAATAAAAATGTTTAGTTATACTAATCAAACCAACTCAAATGAACCAAATAACTCAAATAATAGGATATAAAATATAGATACTTTATTTATTAAAATTATCTATTAAAAGCTACGTCACATCTTTTATACTTAAATTAACAAAAAAAAATTAAAAAGTGGTAAGGTTGAATTATTATGGAATATATATATATATATATATATATATATATATATATATATATATATATATATATATATATATATATTAAAATAATTCATAAAGTTGTCCCATTAATTAACGAATATTTTTCGAGATATTGAAAATGTGAGTAGATATATTTTATGTATATGATGTCTTGTTATAATAAGTAAAACAAACGCATTAAATACATTAAAATTTAAAAAAAAAAAGGAAAGAAAAAATAAACTATCACACGGATGACGACCATATATAATTGTTGCTAGATATAATTAAATAAATAGAAAACTAAATGATACAAAAATAAAAGATGATAAGAAAGAAAGGGCTTTTAACTTTATCTCGTGGATGCATCTAAATTCTCGCACATAAACGTTTACTTCATTCAGAGATAAATTGAGAAGTAAAGTGAATGTTGAAGTAGACTTCTGAACCACTCAAGTTGACCATAGAGAAGTCTCCCGCAGCCATTATTTTATGTCACGCAATTATTATCTCCATAATTCTACTATTTAAATTTAAATTAATCTCAACTAAAAATATAATTAAATTATAATAAGTAGGTAAATATTATTTTATTAAGTTAATTTGCAGAATTTGGTTACATACAAATTTTGCTATAAGAATATGATACAAGAATTTTGATCTGAGTTTGAGATAAATTTTGACTCTAAAATCAATTGAAGAATTGACTTCGGATATTAAAGTTTGTACAGTAAATATTCGTTTAAATTCGTATTTATTATTTAAATTAAAAAAAATATTACATAATATGTCATTTGATTAATTATGTAAAATCATTTAATTTAATTTAATTTATATATATATATATATATATATTATAAATGAAATAAAATAATCTTGTATATATCTCTTATATTTTTATAATCCTAAAAATACATTCGTAATAAAAATACACTCATACATATACTATAATAAAAATCTATTTACAAGATATAACATCTAATTTAGTTATTACAGTATTTATTATCCGTGACATATTATTAAAGTGTTGATTTTGCAGGTTTCTTGGTCGAAGACTCGTGAGATAAAACTCAAAAACCTTATTCGAATAATCGTAAAGAGAACACATAAACACTAAAGGGTAAATACGTGGACGACAATAACGACAAGAACATAATTTATTTTAATTGATATTTAAACTTATTATGTTACCTCGTAAAGAGCTATCTAACTTTTTATATGTGAATTGGAAGTATGATATCAATTAAAAAATAAAATAAATTTATAATATATAAACATAAATGAAAACAAGCATTTGAGTTTAGATTTGACAAATTTGTAGTTTTAAATTACTTTGTACCTTTTTACAATTTGAAAATACTATTTTTGTGTCTGTAAATTTTGATTTAGCTACATACTTAATATCTTATTCGGTTTTACTTTTTATTTATTTTTTTTCATTTTTGTCCCCACATTTATTAAAATTTTCAATATAATTTGACAAATTAGGTCTATATTTTTCCACGTCCTTATATTAAATTGATAAATAAGATGTTTACACGATTGTAACAAGTGGCATCAATTGTCCTATAACGGAAGTCAAGTCAGTCAGTTCATAATTGAATCGTGACGCTTAAAAAGTAAAAAGAGTTGCGTCTTGACTAAAATCTATAATTTTTTATCTAGTAATAAGCGTTTAATCATAACAATTGGTATTAGAATTAAAGTCACGCGTTCGATTACCCTAATATGTAATTATTGCAGTTTGCACAATTATCCACAAGTTAATAAATTGTGTTATTATTTTAATATTTAAAATTTATTAATTAATATTATTTTTGTGGGTTTTTTTGGAACAACATGTCTAACCTCCCAAAAAAACAAACCAACGGAGTAACAAGGTAAGGAATAAAAATTAGAGAGATGGCAAATAAGTTTGAGTTATAGATTAATATGAAAAATCCATAAACGTTGAGAAAAATTATAGCTTAAATCAAAGAGATATAGTTAAGTCCAACCTATTAGTTCATTTTTTGAAATAATAAATATAAAAACTACACAATATCTTATGTAATGGAATCAAAACTTTCAAGTAGTTAGAAAATCTTAAAGCGATATATGTGATACATAATTACTAATACTAATAGTAAAACATATATTTTGAGAGCTGACAATGATAAAAATACTTTAGTCAGATGTGTATTCATAATTTATTTTGTTTGGTGTATTTAATTATTCTACTAAAAAGAAGTAAAGTTTTATTTACTTTATGCAATAATTATGCGTATGAAAAAGGCCTTGAGAGTTAATTAATAAATATTTTTATCTTCTTTTATGGAAAAAAAACACACTCAAATATGCAAACTTTAATAAAAAAACCTTATTTGAAAATGAAAATGCAATTTATACTTAATGCACATAATAACTAAATAAGAATTTAATCGAGATATTTTATATTCCGTTTTAGTAAAATTGATGAAAACCGAATTTTTTTCTAAAGAAGCAAGAACATATAAAAATATCGCTTTTTAATCATTAATAGAAGGGAAGATTATATATTACTATGTGTGATGAATCGACGAAGTCATTAAAATGTTTTTATTTACAACAATCTTGTTATTGATTTTAATTTAATATAATTTCTAGTATAGTTAGTATAACTATTTATTTTTTATATAACTAAAATTTTAAAAATTTAAATATTTGGATATATAATTTAAATAATAAATTTGTGTATATGATTATATAAATTATTTTTATAGATTTACAATTGTTATGATCCCAAGTGACATCATTGAATCAATAGTCAACTTTGGAAGGTAAACTTAAACTGTCTTATGCTTCAAATTTTAAAGTTAGCGTCAATCATCATGCACCTACTTTGGAAGGTAAACTTAAATTGTCTTAGGCCTCGAATCCTAAAGTCAGGAACATGGAGTATTATTCATTTTGAATATGAAATTTTGTCACAGTTTTATCTTAAAAGACATCCAAAAGGTGGAAGGATGAATGAATATTTAAATTGCATTAGCCTTTAACTCCTAAGGGATGTGGGACTATTGAGTTTGGCAGAAACAATAAATGAAATGATTTAAAGCATTTTCAATAATTCAAAAATACTTTAAAATATTTGAAATTATTGAAAATTTAAAAATAGTTGAAATTTAGTTTGCAAATCAACAAAAAATATGATATTTGTGGATAAGTGGAAGAGGTTTCTTTGTCCATTTGTGAGCAGATTATATATACAATTTATTGCAAAGGGAGATAATTTAAACTGTGAAGTATTTTCATATATGAGTAAATAAAAGCAAGTTAGGAAAATCTAATTTGGCTTTTTTGGATGATAATGATTCATGAGGCAAGTTTGATAGTGATAACTTCACTAAAAGAAAAATCAATAACCAAATACAGAGAAAATACTAATATGGCCAACATGGTTGTCTCTGTTACCTTTTTCAATGGCTTCAAATACAAGCACATGATACAGAGCCGCAACCTACCAAGAGAATAATATTATCACTTCCCTAAACAAATACAAAACACAAATAATAATAATGGTAGAATATATTTTGTGTTTCTAAATTATTATAAAAATTATATTTAGTCTCTAAAATAAATTATAAAGTAATTAGTCATTGAATTATGTATAGAAGTTAATGTAAATCCTTCTCAACAGATGTTTTATTTTAGTTCAGTGTCATTGATTATAATAATTTAGGAATATATATATATATATATATATATATAACCTTAATAGTGATATTATTATTATTAGATTACACCACAACTCTAATAAGACTAAATTATAATATACATAAACGAATGCAAAAACTCATTTTCTAAATTTATTTTGTAATGTTGAGTCCACTTTCTAACACAACTGAGAATTATTTAAAATATAATCTAATCAAATTACACAACTTCACTAAATCATTGTTAGACATAAATCAATTTATTTATTTTTAAAAAATTAAATATATTTTTCGTCTGTAAATTACTTTCAAAAATTATATTTCGTATAAGTTACGTATTTATTTGGTCTCTGTATTTTAAGAAAAATCATATAAAACATCTTAGTGGAATTTATATTATAGTTGACTTTTAAAACTTCTTCCTTACATGAAAAATCTTTTACATGTAGTTTGCTAAAAAGTAATTACACGACCTTCATCAAGCATAATAATAAAAAATATATAATTTTTTTTAAGAGCCAAACATACTTTTTGGAAAAAAAATATTTAACCCTAACAAATAATAACAAGAAAGTTATAGTATTAAATTAAATTAATAGTATTACTTGCTCATAGTTGCAAGGTACATTGCCATTATAAAAGAAAAGAAGGAATGTTATTGAGATTGAATGGGATCGGACTGAACAAGAAGCAAAAGACAAAAAAGTGTGCATTATTTGTAACCACCTTAATTTTTCTTAATAAAGAAGAAAGAAAGAAAAGATAAGAAGTTAGATGAATTTGATGTTCTAACAATGATATTTGTCAGTTTGTTTGTTTGTGGCATGAGTTTTTCCGTTCCCGCTCCTTACGTAAACTAACTATATCTAATCTAAACTCAAAATCAAGGGAAAGAAACTTATCCATTTTATTTAATTTTTCTATGCCTTAGAATTCAGATTCGTGATTGCGACCACGATCACCATCTTCGCCACTAATTCTCCTTCTCTATCTTGAATGTTGCTTCTGTCTAATCAACACTTTTCCATGACCTTTGCTTTCGATTTTCATCACACCACAGCACCCTCCTCTGTTTTTCAAAACCAAATATGAAGTCACCTTCTCGAGTACCATTTCTTTTTTCCCTTCTGTTATCATCGTACTTTTGCTTCGATTCATGTTTCCCTTTTTTTTTATGTTCTTTGATTCTTTCCTTTTTTTGCATGGCCAATGGCTATAAGGGTTATGTTATGCCTCATTTGTCTTACATAAGGAATCGATGATGAAAAAAATAATCATTTTGTGAAAAAGGGTACCATAAAGGTCTTCAATTTTATGAAAAAAAAAAAAAAAAAAACATCTTGGGTTGCTTTTACCTAACCTTGTCGTATGTTGGACCAGGCTTTGTCTGGTGGTGATTCAAAGAGTAAAAGATCATGTCTTTATGCGATGTTCCCAGCAGTTTGTTTAATTTGTGCTATTGTAATTTTCACGAGTTTGATGTTCTCATCACAGGTATATATGAATCATCCTTGTCTCTTAACGACTTTGCCTTTGATTAAGTAGAATTCATCACATTCTTCCAAACTCCATGCAGCCTGGATTATCAAGCTGGAAAATGGACGCTCAACAATCTGCAACAGTTGATAAATGCAAGGTTCGATTTCGCACTAGGCATTTATATTTCTTGATCGTGTGCAATTTTTTCAGGTACTGAATTTTGGTGCTTAATATTTGTTTATATTGTTTAGTAGAACCAGTGCAGGCCTAAGGGAAGTGAGGCATTACCTGCAGGGATAGTGTCCTCCACTTCCAGTTTCGATTTGCGACCTCTCTGGGATCCTCCAATGCCTAGAAAGAGAGGTCATCATCACACTGTAGAACCTCCTGAAGCTGCTGCAGAAGTGAGTTTCTATATATCTCTTTCTTATAGTTTATTGATGCAGAATATGCAGTCTCTTTAATTTACACTCTTTTGCCATAGAAAACTCATAACATCACCACCAACACTGTGTTCATTGGTTTTTTTCTTTTGGGTTTTCTGGCCTTTTCGGTTCTGAAACTTTATTTGAGTTTTTATGATCAATCTGCAATTTTGGATGAACTGCAATATTTTTGTCATCTACTGATCTGAATAGATGAAAAGTTAAGAATACAGGTTACCAAAAATACTATCCACTATTGTCTTGTTACGTGACAAGTTATTAGACTGCCAATTATGTGTATCAATCAACATTTTACCTAATAGCAGAGAGTAAAAGTGGTAACTAAAGTTTTAGTAACTTTGGTTGGTCAAAATGTTAATCAATGACTAAATGCCAAAATCTGAAAAAGTTTTGAGAGAAAAAGGATAAAGGAACTAAACCCTTTTTCTTTTCTTCTGGTATGGTAAGGTTAAGCTAAATGCATCAAGCAGTTTGTTTGCGATGGCAGTTGGGATAAAGCAGAAAGACCTTGTGAACAAAATGGTCAAAAAGGTACTTTAATGAGTTTTCTTCATATTGTTCATTACAAGTACTCTTCTTGTTTACCGGGACGGATAAAGTGAAAAAGTCATCTAACTTTAACTAATTTTCAATGTTGAATGATCAATAAACCAGTTAAAAATTAAACAAAATTAACTAAAATTACGTCCGTTAACCTTGTTTATGGGTTTGTGACCCTCTTTCTACACTACATTGCAGTTTCTGGAAAGTAATTTCACTGTGATGCTCTTCCACTATGATGGTACTGTTGATGGATGGAACGATCTTGAGTGGAATAGTCGTGTAATTCATGTGTCAGTAAACGGTCAAGGCAAATGGTAGGTTTCTAGGGTGATTTCACATTCCACCAGATCCATATTTTGAATAATACTATTTGTTATTCTGAGGATGTTTTATCATCATGGGCATGTTTTCATTGACTAGGTGGTTTGCAAAACGTTTCTTACACCCTGACATAGTTGAAGACTATGATTACATTTTCCTTTGGGACGAGGACCTGGGAGTAGAACATTTCCATCCAGATAAGTATGTAGAATTCCCTTTCAACATTTGTTAATTGCAATAATATAGTTTGATGGTCATGGACTTTCATCCAAATATTTCTGAAAATATTTTCAGGTATGTTTCTATTATCAAACTTGAAGGGTTAGAGATATCACAACCAGCACTGGATCCTAAAATCTCAGAAGTGCATCATCAGATTACTGCACGTTTGAGAAGGTCAACAGTGCACAGGTTCACTTCTATACATTTTCTATAAAGTTCATCTCATCTCCCCTATTTCTAGCATCAACTAAGGTTTGCTTATGTTTTTTTCGGTTAAGAACCTTTGTTGTGTTTTCCTTGTAATGGATAAGTGTGCTTTGAATGAAGAACATGCTTTTTTATGGATGGTTTTGGTCGTTGTGTTTGCAGAAGGACCTATAAAGCTGGTAATGATGGTAAAGGGTGTGACAATAACAGTACAGCTCCACCTTGTACAGGGTAAGTAAGATTTTAACGTTGTAAAAACAAATTTAATGTGGATTTCCCTTTATTTACACGGTTGAAGAAATAAAAGGTGAAGTAATTTGCTTCAGGTGGATAGAAATGATGGCTCCTGTTTTCTCAAGAGCTGCATGGCGTTGTGTTTGGTATATGATTCAGGTTTTGCTCCACTCTGTACTATTAATTCATAAGCATTGTTCTATACTGTTTCATATTTCTTCACAATCTGTGGTTTGTTTTACAGAATGATTTGATCCATGCATGGGGTCTAGACATGCAGCTTGGTTACTGTGCTCAGGCAAGTTAAACCATGTTTGGTTAAATTTGATTTTCTTTTTCTATATGGCATTGGTGGTACTATTCTCAAATAAAAAAATGAACTTTTTATTTGGGTAGCCTTTGTTTTCATAGTGGAAACTAGAATCAATGGTGATTAGCTTGATGAAACATAAATTTTAATTAGAGAATAATGCTAACATATTTAAACTTTGTTCCTTTTACATTTTACTTCTGCATTCTATAGTTCAATCTGACCTTATTTCTGATGGTTATAGGGTGATCGAACAAAAAACGTTGGTGTTGTGGATTCTGAATACATTATCCACTACAATCGTCCCACCCTCGGAGGAGTAGATCAGACTGTGGTCAGAAAAACGGCTTTTTTATTGGAGTTTAATTATGAAGAAATACTTGTTTTAATTTTCTAAATCACTATAATTTCTTTGCTCAATTCTTACCTTGCATGTGTGTCTCGCATTCTATCTTCCTAGAAACTGAAGCTTATCTGTGTTTTGCAGCTTAATCCTCAGGAAAAGGATCATAGAGTAGATGTAAGTTACCATGTTATCATGGTTTGTCTATTCAAGCATTGTCTGAATGTTACCTCTAAAAGACCACGTTTTTATCCAATTTTGATTCATAGACTGATACCAATCAGATTCGAATTGGATTCTCTGCTGAGTTTTGTTGTATTATTTTTCTATTGTACCTTCAAAATATACTGATAGACAAATTTTGATGTTTTAAAATATGTTCAAAAGATTTTTAATACCAACATCAGTGTATGGTTAATGCTCAACAGAGGACAATACCAAAAAATCCAATAGAGAATCTGGACTCGGAAGATTATTTGCTAAACTTGTGCCTCTGGATGTGCTAATACTTGGGTGGTGTTTGTTTGATAGAAAAGAAAAACAACTTTTTTTTTGGGGGGGGGGGGGGGGGGGGTCCCCTTTGATGTTTGATGGAAGCCAATGAACTAATTGCTTTGCCATTTGGCTCTACATGTTTGAGATTCTTGCAAGAGAAAAATTTTATGCCGAACATTTAGTATATCTGAGTGATACATATTTTTTTTCTGTCATCACTAACATTAACATTGTGCAGGTGAGGAGACTTTCTTACCGGGAATTAGATATTTTTAGGAAACGTTGGGAAAAAGCAGTTAACGAGGATGAATGTTGGGTGGATCCATTTCCACCATCATCAGAGTAAGAATTGGATTGGCAAACAAGTTTTATGTAAATTTTGTACAGAAAAAAACATATTATATGTGAAGAAAAGTGCTACTGGTAGCTTCAGCAAGTGTGGATCATGAGTAAAAGACATACAGAGAAAGCTTACAAGATCACATGGACATGACTCCTGGAATATTTTTTTTTCTTAAATAGAAAATTTCACCTTTTATTGGATCAGCTTTGAAGGAAATAAAATAATGATAAGGGGGTAGTTAGAAACTTGTAAGTTAGATTCTTCACCCTGTTTTTATCCTGAGTAAACATTTTTGCCGTCATTTTTTTTGTCAATTTTTTTGATTTGAGAAAAGTAATTGTTGTCAACTTGTCAAGTTCATTTGAAAAGAGTTAATGAAGATTGAGTTTATACCATTTTATGATCGTTCCTTTTATCTTCCTCTTGTTTCTACTCGGATCATCACTTTATTCAACATTTTCCTTCCCAGAACATTGTACAAGACAGTCACAGATTTTGGGTCTGAACGATAACAAGATGAGATGCAGTTTAAGATTTCAAAAACAGAAAAATTAGTAGTGGTCACTGGCCAGTGAGCTTTTATTCCCCCTCAAAACTACAGAACGTTTACTGTATTCTAAGGTTTCAGCAGTATAAAATGATTTCTGCAGTAAGGTAGCAACATCAGTATAGTTAAGGCAAATCTTAACGGGTGTTCTTAGGTTATACTTGAAGAAATAAAAGTAAAAAGTATTCAATGAAAACGATAATACATATTATATTAAAAATATAAAAGTAATTATATTTAGAATCATTCATTAGAATGCACTAGCACCTTCAAGAGAACTTGTTCGCAAGACAGTGCAGAAAATGTTAGACGATACTTGAATGGTAAATGCTGCACAGAGTAAAACCCGCTAAACATGAACAATATGCTGCATAGAGTACTTTAATTTTTTTAATATATTTTAAAACATCAAAATTAGTGTCCATAATACATTAACAACACAGAGAATCCAAATTCGATGAAACAAAGCTGATTAGAATAACTACAAACAATTCCAGTTGGATCCTTAAATTATCCTTACAGCAGTGCGTGGGTTGTTGCGAAATGAGGTCAGAAAGATTCCAAAACACTCTTCTCAAGATGCAGAATTTAGTAGCAACTCTTCAAACCAAAGCGCACAGCCACAAATTTAGCAACACAGAAGTGCAATATTCTTGCTTTATTAATAACTTGACATTAGTAGCATCATAAAACACATAGAAAAGAGAGAATAATACACATACCAAGGCTAATTGCATTGATACACGAACCATCATGAAAAAAAAAGAAGAAGCAAAAAACATTACAAATGTGGGAGGTTTGTAGCTAAGGCTTGAATGTCCTATTCTCCCACCACACCACACCCGAATATAATACCCGAATTAGTATCATGATTCGAAGGTGAAAAAGTGTGAAGAGAAAGAACTAAAGATGGCATTGAAAGCAATTGCATGTTTTAGGGGTGAAGGAGCAGAAGCCAAAAGGTCTATTGGGAATGTTGCAATTGATGGCATAGCAACATGGAGAGGGCAAGCAGATCCCTTTGGCGCCACCACAGCAGGTGCATAGTGCGCATATCTGGAAACTTCCTAATTTTCTTCGGTTGTCATTCATCATCATCATCATCTGCATGGATGCTGCACCACCATTTGCCTGCTTATAATGAAAATTAAGAAAATTGAGGTACAATTTTTGATACATTCTTTTGGATTTAGGGGAGAGGATGAGGAGAGAAGACTCACATTCACATTGGGTAAGAAAATAGACAAAATAATGAGAGAGATGATGAGGCCATGAGCGTGCATCTTGAGAAGTGCTTCCTAGGTTGGTGGTGATGGAGAGCGAAGAGTTTAATGAACTGCAGAGGAAACACAAACACAAGAACAAGTGTTTAATTTGAAATCAGAGACCAGAGTGTGACCCCTGTTGTCTCTCCTCTCTGCTTTCCACTCTCTCTAGAGTTGATAATCCCATTGGTTTTTATTTACGATGTCACCACTTTTTTATGACGTGTACAAGGTTATTATTATTTTAACATATAACAAACTTTTAGATCCATTATTTTATTCTTCAATTTCTTTGTTTCTTAACTTTTTAATGATCTAAAAAAATACCTTTAAAAATAGGTTGTCAGACGCAAATGGTGTAGGAAAATATTTTCCCTTGTACAACTCTTCAAACCTTGCACCACCACTGTATAATACTGCAAAAAGTCCATACATAAAAGGAAATTATCCGCATAATACTTTCAAATAATAACGTTGTTCTCATTACACTTTCTATTTTATGGAAACACTTCCATCAATTGGGTTTATGTAGGCGTAAGTGTTTTCTTTTTGTGCTATGAATATAAGCAATTACATATCATTAATGTAAACAGTCATTTCACATAAAACAATTATACAAATTTACATGAAAATAGCTATTTTGTTTTTAAAATTTCTATATATTTTATCCAAAATATATTAAGATTTCTGACTGGTTGAAAAGATGTCAACCATATGATACCTAGAATTTCTGAAAGTTTAGGCCGTTCTCCATCATTAAAAAGATGTCTGGTGGCACACAAACCACATCACATCGGGCTTACGTTGGAAAATAAATTATTACATGATCGTGAGTTGTTATTGACTAAATATTACTTTTGGTGTTACTGTTATTCTTGTTATTTACATTTTTTTCACCTCAGTTAACGATCATGTCTTGCATTACTCTTTTTTTTTTTTGGAAGTGGCTTAGACGTGCTTTCTTTTCAATTTGATTTGACTGAGCTGTGAACATTGTCGGTCACAAAAATTATTTTGGTCTTAGCATGTCTTTTCACCTCGACTTCCATTATATATTTTCGTCAGCACCTGCTTGGTGGTTTAACTGCAGTTGCATCGTACATCGTACATCGCACGTGTACAACCCCACGCTCGGTCTGATATCAACAATGAAACCCCAACACATTTCGTTTGCTTCACCGCATAATGAAGAAAATCCTTCCTCTACTCACTGTACATGGTAGAAATTATATTATTTTAGGGATAAAAAAACTGCCAAAAGTCGATCCAATAATTATTTTTGCTATAAAAGATAAGAATAGGATCAGCAGCACCTGCATAAGTTTAGTTATAGATCAAGCAAAAGAAAATGCGACTTTCTAAAGCTTCCATTAAAGATATAAATTTCAGATTACGATTTGATGCATGTGAACTGCAAACCCAACTCCAGAAATCCACCCACCTATAATGGGACCATGAAATTTATAGCCTGAAACCCACAGCATTCTCTACAGGAACAAAATAGGTGTTGAGATTTGGCATATTGGAAAAAGTACATCAGTAAGGTTCAGCTTTCACTGCCTCCAACATTCATAATCAAGACTTTCTACCTTCCAACTTCTGCAAAACAAAATCTATCAAGGACAAACACCAGAGATAGTATGCATAACAAGGACAATATAGAGCTACAGATTTCAATTACATTCCTCCAGTTGATATTTACTCGGATCGGATGTACCAAATCATAGTTTAACTTGATCAGCTAAATTCTGGTAAGAATGTACAAGAATATGAAAAATGGAAAGGTATTGGCGATACTGTTTGCTTGCCATTGGAAAGAATTCCATACATGCACAGTAGACAGCATAAACCCAAGTACAGTGAGAGCAAGGTTTTTGCAACGAGTTTCAATCCTGCAACCAATAAATATCCACAGAGGAGGTAAACTTTGGTCATTACAGATTTCCAGAAGGAGGTTTTTACATAATGTGAAAAGTTAATTAGAAAGAAAGATGGCTTCAGGACAGAAGGATTGTTCACATTGGGTTGGACCTAAGGTGACAACATTTGCTTAAATTTATCCAATGAGCCTGGTAACATGAAATCCAGAACAAATGACTCTGCCAACTGCATTTAATTTTATTGACAGAATCAAAAACATACATGACCTCTGTACATCTCCAGCAATGGGAAAATTAATTTACAGATTAATCATCTCTCCCCTTACAAAAATTGTAAAAGCTAAATGACCCATTTTCAAGAGACATCATCATCCATCATCATCGATGTCATCATCACCAGAAGGTATCTGTCTTGTCTCTGATAATGAAAGCCGCCTGGGCGTTGCTGCTGAGCTCGACTCACCAAGTCCTTCCGAAGATAAATTTAACGCAGCAGTTCCTGATGAAGATCGTAGCAGATGCCTGCTCGGGGCATCAGCTGAAGGCGATGCAGAGATATTATAGGTGAAAATTCCCATTGGGTGGTCAAACTTGCAACTCGGGCCAAATTTGCATATGCCATAACGAGAATAGAAGACACACAAAGGTTCTCCCTGTAAGAAATGGGACACTGCCTCGTATCAGCTTGTTCAAATTCAATTAAAACTGACAAGTTTGCAGAGATAATATAACAAATACATACTTCGAACTAATGAAGAGAACATAAATATTTGCAGATCATCCCATTTTCTCCAATTACCACAAACAAATAACCTTTTCACGCATTTATCCAGTTCAGTGAAGGAAAGGATGAGAATACACAAAAATACTCTACAGACTTCACACTAACTTAAAAAATAATTAATATGAAAATCATACCATGTCCATATTTTGTGAATGATGTGATAAATCAAGAGCCAAAGGAGAAACCCTAATGCTGTCAGTCATCATAGTTTGATTAAGATAATATAACAAATACATACTTCAAACTACTCAAACTAATGACCCTTCTCAGCATCCACTGTGGTGTCTATGCAACTACTTCAAACCATTCCAACTTAGGTTGACTTCAAATTATTTTGAAACTTAAAACAACAATTTTTCGATGTCCACATTCATCATTGTATTGCCACACGCATAATTCGATAAGCATTTTGTTGTATAATATGACTAAATCCATGCATAGAAAGCTATCTGTAGTAGAATTATGAGTGCCACTTCCTAACAACAGGTCATGTCATGCTAGGAAAAAAAAAGGAGGGGATCTGAATCCAAGTAAGAGGTAATGCAAAAATAATCAAATAACAAGTCGTATGAAACCAAGCAAAATTATGGAGACTAATCTTAATCAAATTGTTGTCAAACTCAAAATCCTGAAAACTATAATGAAGAATAAATTCTGAAATAATAAAATTTACGCCTAGGAAAAACAACTAGGCAGATAGAACTCCATAGCAAGAACCCAACTCACCGGACGTAAAGGAAGGCCCATGGGACTCAAGACACAGTCAGGAGCAGGAATTAGCCTTTCGCTTGGGTGGTGGAACCGACAGACTGCGCCAAACTTACAATCTCCTGTCTTCATGTAGAATTGGCATTCAGGCTGGCCAGGTCTCTCAGGAAATATGTTTTCCCTCTGCAATGCATAAAACCCTACTGGAACAGTGCCAGAACGGTATTGAGAATATGCTCCAGGTGATCCTGCGTTTGCTAGCTCACTTTGGCGAGAAGTTCCATACGTTTGACCATTTCTCATTGCTTGCTGATGACTGTCTGAAGTAGAGATTGATCCCACTTGACCCTGAAAAATAAATATTCTATCAAGACATTGTATCAACCACGGCAGGTTCTAACAAAACAGTTGTGCACATATGCACCATGTTGCATTATTACAGAAGTTAAGAGAATGATCACCAAGGCATTAATACCGTGAAATTTCACACCAACAAAATTTCAGCATCATTTTTGCAGGGGAACAATGATCATAATGATGGAATAAATGACCTTCTACGTACATTTAACATAATCTCATATGACATGCCTTAGAACCAGCCAAAACACAGAATAAGACTATGCTGTTCTTGTTTGTTTCCTATGGAAAAAATAGATGAGCTTACACCGTATGCACTCCACCCAGGCACCGAAACTACTCCCTGAGGAAGAATTAAGGGTGCATAACTTGAAGGGCCCTGCCAGCGGGGACTAGGGATGTATGATGCCCTTGACCAATTTGTAATTCCCCCTGCATACGACTGCTGACCTGGTGTAGTTGGAGAATGGACAGTAGGGTAAACGGAGGAATCCTGTAATGAAAGCATCATATTACTCGGTTGAGGATGGTGGAATTTGCAAGTGTTTCCAAATTTGCATTGTCCTGTTCTCAAATAATAAGTGCATTCAGGCTCATTCTGCAGAATCAGGAGACAAAGCAAAAGTTTTGTAAGTTATATGAACACTAATATAAATCATAAAGCAAGTACAATTTCTATAAAGCTCAGAGGTCAGGCATTAAATATCTGCATGCAAGAACACAAAGTTTTGGAAAGTATAACCATAACATCTGAATTTATGCTGGTCTAAAAGCAGGTCTGACAATTTACTGTTTACCAAATGAGTGAAGATACAGTAATGAGCTACAAATTTATGAGCAACTACTATTGTAATCATAAATTATAAATGAATAATATTGAAAACTAACAGGTCGGAGCGGATAGCCTAAAGTATTTAAGGCAACTCTTCCAGCAATCCCAGCCTGGTCTTTAGGATGATGAAATTTGCATGTAGCGCCAAATTTGCAAGTTCCTGTCTTCAGATAGTACTGGAAAACAGAAAAAAAGACATCTTCATTATGGTGATTGTTGAATGATTAAATAAAGAAGGCATGCCAAGATAGACATTAGTGCTCCAAAGATCAAGGTTGATGTTAACACTTAACATCTCTTTTACTCATAAAGAACAAAAATACAAAATCAATAAGAAAATCTGATAAAAAATAAGCATTCATAGTGCGTGTTTGGTTCTGCGTCAAATTGATATAGAATTGATTTTCTAATGTAGAATCAGTACGTGTTTGGTTTCCAAAATCAATTAAAGGGTAAAATATTCATGTTGAATTAGAAGTAACTAATTCTTACTTCTGAGTTGGAGAATTGATTAAGCTTAAATCAATTCTCCAACGCTGAACCAAACACACCCATAGTCTAGTAGCATGAAGTAATTTCCAGATCTATAGTAACTAGAGCTCCTGTTGATATCAGTGCTTAAATCAAGAATTAGCACATGCTATTAAGAGTTTAATGGCACACTTACGTGCAAGCCATGCATATATTTCGGAATGACAAGAAGCAGATTTTCTATTTAATCCAACTTAGATTTTCAATTGTTCAACTGGTTTTTTAATATATAAATATGCATACACACATAAATAAATAAATAAATATACATATATATATATATATATAGAGAGAGAGAGAGAGAGATTTGTGTGTGTGTACGTATGTATGAATATGTATTTAGTTTGACAAAACAGTTTCGGCTTTAATTAGATAAAAGCCAAAGTAAACTGAATCTGATTACAACAATTTCCACATAATATAGGCAAAGTCATGCACACACAAGTTTATGATTCTTCCCTTTTCCCCTACATTCATTCTCCACAACTTTCAAATAACTGACAATTTTAGGCTAGCCTTACATGGTCACAAGAACCACATGAAAGTGTCAATCCAAATCCAACAATTACCCTCACAAAGATTGATACGATTTAGAGAAATTGCTAAACTCCACCCAAAAGGAGCGATTGCCAGACCACGCAAACAAATAAGCAACATACACCTTATGCATGCATTGAGAAACTAGTACGTACCTGACATTCTGGTTGTCCTATTCTTTCTGGGAACTCGCCTATCATCCTTGCAGTGGCAATAGCCTGATAGGAGATCATCAGTATTAGGTATTTATATTCACACAGTATGAAATCAAAATCAAAATAATCAACAACACAGTATGATTCAACATTATGTAGCTTCAGTAAAGTGAAACCATTAATGTGAAAAAAGAGCATGTATGCGAAAAACCAAAAAGAGAGAAAAACAATGTTGTTTCCACACCCAAAGATAGTTAGGAGTGCTGCATCAAGAAAGGAAGATACCATAGAGTGACATCCCCCCAGTGTTTAAGTGAATCTTTCTCTGCTAAAATGCTGTCATAATCCAGTACAACGAATAGAAATGCACGTGTTTTGCATAGAAACATAGTAAAAAAACTAACCAAAAACATGGGATGGACAGAAGATGTTAGAGGACAACAGCAAATAGTTTCAAGTGTGCATAGCTTTGACCAACTAGAGAGATTTTAATATTTTATTTTAACAATAGGAAGAATTGAAAACGAATCCGTCTGAGAGCAAGAGACATGTATCATCTAATTTAAACACATATATCATAAAATTACAACATAATTTGTAGAAATAAATGCATTCCAACTTGTACCAGCTTCCTGTTAGGAGGATGATTAAATCGACACGTTGCACCAAATCTACAGAGTCCAGTTCTGATGTAATATGAACAGTCTGGCTCCCCTGGACGCTCCGGATAAGCTCCAGAATCCATTGTTTCGCCACTCCTCAAATTCATCATCCACAGTGAATCTGAAACAACATCATAAACGCGTGAACAGCATGTAAGTGAAACTGAAGCCACATCATGCACACAATGGCTACAAATACCAAACCTACAATCACAAAAATAATAAAAAGTGTCGGTGCAACTACCGTTACAAAAAGCTTACATCACGATAAATAACTATAATAATCATTTTTAAAATGTTCACAAAAGTAAAAATAAAAATCAAACACCGCTTCAACAGAAATCGAATTTGATTCTCGCAGCAGTTTAAATCCAGCAAAAAATAAATAAAAAATATTGATCTGACTTGAACACGTGACATCTCCTAATTCTAACGCAAAGCATTGGAACACGAAATGCTACTTTCTTAAACCAGCGAATTCAATTTGAAAAAACGAAACGACAAAAGAGAAACAAAAAAATTAAAAGAAGAGAAAAAAAAAAAAACCTTGTCCTTGAGAGATTGGGGAATTGCGGCGTGGAATGATTCCATGAGGTTGAGGATTAGGGATGATGAGGTTGAGCTTCTTCTTCTCCATTCATAAGCCTTTCAATTCTCATTTCCCACCTTCTCCACCCCATTCCTCAAAAGAGAAACTTCTCCTCTCCACAAACCTCACCACAACTCTCATCTCTTCTTTCTCTCTCTTCTCCCACACGTGCCATCTCTTTTTCCCTTCCCTTTTATTTTTCTTTTTTTCCTTTTTTTACTTAAACCAATAAACAATTTTCATTTATTTTAATTTTTAAATGTAAATTAAAAAAAAATGTAATTATACATACTATACATAGAAAATAAGAGTGAAAAGGTTCCTCTTTCTTCTTAAGCTATGACCTCACTCACTCCTCACTCTCTCGCACACGCTTTTTTTTTTTTTTTTTTCGCTATCGCATTAATTGGTGCCGCCAACTCAAACCACAAACTCTTTCTTTCTTTCCGCCTTTCTATGGTTTTCAACTTTTGTGCAAAACGACATCAACTGCTTTTACTCTTTTTATTCCTCTTCTTTTCCTTTCTTTCTATAAATAAAAAGTTCATGGATTATTATAATACTTTGTTTGTGTCCATATTATTATAATTTAATTATAAATTTATTAAAAAGTAATTAATATTTTATTGATTGATACTTGAAACCTATTTTTATATAATGACTCGTTTCTAGTTTAATTAAGGAACTTGAATGAGATAAAACACCAAATTATTTTAAAATAAATTAAAGATGAAAGAGAAGATATGGTATTGTTAATAATACAGAAAAATATTAATAATTTTCAAGAACATATAAAATAAAAGTAAAGTAAAATATTAAAATGTGTTTTGATCTTGTTTTATTTCTACTTTAAGTAGAGTTAATAATGATGATGTGATTGTCATGATGTCATGATGGTTAGTGTGACAATTTTTACAACGTTATAACAAAAAAAGTCATAACATTTTGGTTGGGGACACGGAATGGTAACGTCATCTTTGATGATTTCTCATAAAGAAGAAAAATAAATTTAACTTTTTATAGATTAAAGTTAATTTAAGCACAAGTTAATGAAAATATTATACAAGATTGTTTTTAATATTTGCTTTAAACTTATATGTAAAATAAATTAATTTGAAAAATATTAATGTTTTTCCTAAATCAATAATAATGAATTTCATTTAGGTGACATTATCTATGCACAATCATTAGTTAGTTTTTTTTTTAACAAGAGAAAGATGATGACTAAAAATGTACTTTTTTTTTAATAAACTAGTGTAAAATTTAATATTTTTATAATCTTTAGTATTTAAAAATTGCACCTCATGGACAACTTATTAAATTTAAGTCAATTGCTCTTGACTTATATTTTAAATTGTTTAAATTTTTTAAGTTTGACCAAGTCTTCTGTCTAATTAACAAGTTATTTTGGTTTGCTAAACAAAAATAATAAAAATAAAATGTATCTTTATATTTAAATCATATTAAGAAAATTAATTTTAATTTTAGATAGACAAGTTAATATGTACATAATCTATAATACATATGTATATGTTTTAATAAATTTCTTTTTTAATATTTTAATAAAATATTTGAAACATTTTTTCCTTAATTTGAAGATGTTGATTATTAATATTATATTTGTAGCACGATGATCTGGACTTGAATACACTTACATCTCTTCATCTGGAAAATGTACTATTTATAACACTCAAAACTTAAGCCATATTTGGTTATTTGTGGGACAACTAAATTAACTTCCCAATCAAGTTCTAGTATGGGGACTTAGTTTGAAAAATTTTCAAAAACTTGATTAATTTCAATTACTTTTTTTTTTATTTATAAGCAACCATACATGTTTTGAATAAATAGTTCAATATATATATATATATATATATATATATATATATATATATATATATATATATATATATATATATATATTTCAATTCGTCTCAATGTTTAGCTACCACATATTTTAATATATTTTCATTTAACAAGGATTATCGAAGATTAAAATTGTATAATCAAAATAAGAATTTTACATTACCTTTTTTTTTATATATAAAACAAACAATGGTGTGAAATACTTATATACTAAGTTCTTAATTGTCAAAGATATTAAACAAAGTCATGAGAATCTTTTTAATCCATTTAACTTATAACATCTCAAATTTGTAATACGATATTACCAAATACAATGTTTTAATCATTTTTTTATCAAAAAAAGTAAATATTCCATTATTTGTAACATCAATTGACTATTTAACTAAAAAGATAGAAAGAGATAAAGTTTGTGCATTTGTGTAACTTTTTCTTTTTCTATTTCTAGTGGTGAGATTTATTTAAAGCGATTATATTCCCACTTGAATGGTTTCAAATTTTTGAGATACATGAACAAGAACATGATACTGACTCGTTTAACTGAAGGTTTTTTTTTCATCTCTTATTTAAATAAAATATATTGATCGATATAAAATCCACAAATATTTTTTAATTAAAGTATTATTTGATATTCAATTTTTATTTTTGTGATGAAATGTTTGTGAGAGACAACAATTCCTCATAAAACAATAATTCTTTTCAAAAGTATGACTAAATATTTCTTATCCATTTGTAATATTTTATGTGATGAAACTATTAATGAAAAAATATTTCAACCATGGTATACCATTATTATGATGTAAATTTGCCATAAAATAGTTTCCTTAAAAGTCTACCATAAATTTAGCATCTTTCTCATTGATGTATTCCATTTTAGAATAACTTGTAAAATTAAAGTCAGTCCCAAAGTTGACATTTCTAGTAGTATCATTTTAATTTGTAATCCATGTTTAGCATTTTCTAAAATGAATCAATATATGAATGCTAAGTGTGCAACTTATAAAGTATAATAAGTAATAAAATAAAATATAGTGATAAGAGTCTAGTAATATCTAGCTTGAAAAGTGCTTGATATTAAATTTTAATATTTAAAACACAGAAGAACTCAATGATGCTTATCACTCAACATAAATTTAATGCAACTCGATTATATAAGAGTGAAGATTTTCATCCAAGGGAATAATATGTATTAGTAAAAGAATGGCACAAATATGGAAAAACATAACAAAACATTGATAAATTTAAAACAATAGAATAAGTAACTAAATTATGATATAGGATGCTTAGGATTTTGGGTTTATATATATATATATATATATATATATATATATATATATATATATATATATATATATATATATATATATATATTCTATCTATTCTTTTCTAAGAAGACCGATATCCTTGTATCTTTATTAGTTTTCATTGTTGAAAAACAAACATGTATGCATCTGAAAAAAATATTTACGAAGTATATTAGCTATTATTATTATTATTCGAGTTAAATATGATTTTATTTTTTAATTTTTAATAAAAATTGAAATTAGTTATTTTTTAAAATTTTGGTTCAATTTAGTCATTTAATTTTAAAAAATGTAGATTTAGTCTTTTTAACTAAATTTTATTAAATTTATTTAATGTTTTAAACGTCTTTCTCAATTAACATTGAAATGTCAAATAAATTTAAAAAAATTTGATTTAAATGACTAAATTCACGCATATCTAAAATTGATAGACTAAATTGGTTCAAAGTTTCGAAGAAAGAGTAATTTCAATTTCACTACAAGTTCAGGAAAAAAAAACATACTTAACCATTATTATTATTTCTTTCGATTCGAAGTCCGGTGATAGAATTAATTATCCCCAATAGAGGGTTTCCTTATCGGTTCCATGATAGGTGTCAATGTAACTGTCCCGAGTATAGTGATAAAATCACGGTCAATCAACATCATCCGAAGTATTGTCAGTTTTGAAGCATGGAATTTCATCACAATTTTGTCTTTAAAAGATGTATTGAAGGACGAAAGAAAAAAGGGTATTTAAGCGATCTTAGATATCGGCTTTTAAGTGATGTGAAACTTTTGGATACGGTAGAAACATTATTATTATTATTAAAAAAATGAGATAAAAATCCCACAATACTAAAATCAGGTTTGTTAAATAGCCTTTATGAAAGTGTTGCTTTTTTTAACTTCTTAAAAATCAATTGTAAAATTAATTCCGAGTTAGTAGTTTTTAAAAAACTGCTTTGAATAACTTGTGAAAAAGAAGTATATATGACTAACTTTGAAGACAAATTCTTTTTTTTATTGCTGCAACTAAATAAAGTGGTTTCAATTAAAGTTTAAAAATCTAAGCTTTCAAAAAGGGGTGGTAACAGAGGTGATCCAAGACTCGTTCCATCGGTTGGGTAAAACTTTGGCCTTTTTTCAGTTTTGACGCCTTTTGAAATTTGAAACCATTTACAATTTTGCACGTGTGTTTGTTTTCACCCACGTGGTCTTAGCATGCAATGGATTTGACTGCATAACTCTTCGTTGAAAACAGAAAGACTATGTTTATAAGTCTTGCAAGTGTTGCATAAATCTTCAGAATCTTCGTTTATTAATATTTTTGATTGTACATTACAAAATAACAAATCTTTAAAATATTATATCACATAAATATAATTATGTTTTTAATTAGTTTTAATTTTTACATTTTGTTGATGTTTTTTTTGTTCCTAGTTAGTTTAATCCTAAAAAGCTATCAAATAAGATAATTCTTTTCTATTTTATTAAATAAAACTAAACGTAAACTATGAATTTTTAATATCTTCCCTAGGTATTTGAGTGTGGAAGACAAGTCAACTTTAGTCCTATTTCTTTTTATTTTAATTTTTTTCTTTAACGAATCCACTTGAATCTCCCAAGATTGAAAATTTGTTTAGTTTTATTTATAGAAAAATCAATACCTAAACAAATATGTAAATATCAATGAACCATGAATAACTTAAAAAAAAAAAACAAAAATTCGGGTAAATTGTTTTTTTGTAAGCCGCCATGCATCTCATTTTCAAACTTTTCCAAGTTGATTTGGTCCACAAAGACAATCATAAGATTATAAGTATTTATATCTATTGCTACTAAATATTATTCCGCAGAATTTGAATCTGTAATAAAGTGTTTAATAAAGTAAACACATAAATATATTGATTTCATTATAAATAGAGTTAATTGTTATTGTTATTAGTGAAGGTTGAAAGAATAAGATCAGTGATTAATCAGGTTTAAGAACTATGGTGGTGGAAGTGTTGATAACAGAGGAAGAAGACGAAGTTGTGGTTGCTCCAACCAACTTTTCAATGGTGGAAGAGGGTATTTTTCGCTCCAGTTTCCCTCGATCTTCAAATTTCTCTTTTCTTGAAACTCTCAATCTTCGTTCCGTCGTGTAAGTTTAACACTGTTTCTTTTCTTTCCTCCTTCGTTAATTTTCCCATGCATCACCAAAACTCATGGGTTTCATTTCATTCTGGTGAGCGAGTGCAGATATTTGTGCCCCGAACCCTATCCACAGCAAAATCTACAGTTTCTTCAATCACAAAATATTAAGTTCTTCCACTTTGGTATCGAAGGCAAAACGGTAATTAACTTTCTATTCTCATGAATTATACATGATTGCATTACAAAACTCAAAGTCATTTTATTTTCTGTGGTAATGCTTGTTTTTGCAGGATCTTTCTGTGCCAGCAATTAAGCATTTGATCTTGGAGGCCGTCAAAGTTTTAATTGGTAATTCATTTCATAAAACTCTTATTGAACTATTTATTATCTCTTGAATCGTGATTATCATATATTTTAACTTGCTTCATTTTTTGTGGTTTCAGACGTGAGAAATCACCCAGTTCTAGTCCACTGTAATCAAGGAAAGGTATATGTATATATATAATTTTACTTGTGCTTTTGTTTGCTTTATTTGATTGATTTATGTGTGAGATTCCATGTTGGATAAAATCTGATAAATTTGAACTGCATATATTTTTTCTCGTAATTTGATCGATATTCGTTGTTTTATATATGCAGCATCGAACTGGTTGCGTTGTTGGATGCTTGAGAAAATTGCAGAGTTGGTGTTTATCTTCCGTGTTGGAGGAGTACAAGAAATTTGCTGGTGCTAAATCCAGAACAACAGATTTAAGTTTCATAGAAACGGTTGATCTCTTAAACCTGAGAAAGTGTCTTAACAGCATCATATACCAATACCTAGGACATTCTTCAAAGAAACGCAAGTTGCTGTATAGAGATGATAATTTACTCAAGTTCCACTTGACATCAGTTTAACTTTCTAATAGAGCTCTGTTAATTGATCACTAAATTTTGAACAGTGTGACATCAATTCCATGTATACTATTTCTTTTTTTCGATTTATATAATTTTATATTCAAAAAATTTACCAATGATTTATTGGCGTGTAAACTTCAACTTTAGTTCTATATTTAGTTATGAATCTAGAGTTTTCAAGAAATATTAATTAGAAAAATCTAATGTTCTGATTATATATATATCGATCCATGCAATGATCCATCTTTCTTAATTATATCAACGACCGTCATTATAAAAATGAGACATCCAACAGTAATGTGGCAGTATTAATTATTTCACCATTAAACAAATAAAAGAGTGTCTGAATTCATTGTGTTACATCATAAAATCATTGTAATTTCGTGATAACAGAGAAGAATAGAAAAACTAAATCATTAAATTTAAAACATAAAATGACGTTGAATGTTTAAACCAAATTTTCATTTAATGTAGTCTTATAGCATGCACTTTTGTCCATACTTCATGAAACACAAGTTTAACTCAAATCCGAATAACCAAAAACAAGATGGAAAAAAGTACCAGAAACACAAAAACGAAAGTACATGGAAATAGCTGCAGTGTAAAAACAAGACAGCTATGAACAGATGACGATGAAGTTGAAGAGAAGCATATTGCTCCTGTTCCAGATTCAGAAACATAGCTAGTGCCAGCTACGATCTCTGTAACGAAACACTGAAGTGGACCCATTAGCATGCATCCAATCCTGAGAAAAACCTCCAAAAGAAAAAGGCATCATGTTGAATGGAGGTGGAACATAACGAGCATAAGGCATGGTAGTGACATTATTCAAGAAAGAAGAGTAATGCATGTTATAGTTGAAACTTCCAAAAGGGTTGGGTCTGATGAACATATTGAAAAATTCAGGATTTGTGTGATTATGAAGAAGTTGAAGGGTGTGAACTCCAGGTTCCGCAAAGTTCATAGTTCCAGGTGATCCAAAATTCAATAGGGTATTGGCTGCATCAACAGCAGCAAGTTCTTCATCTTCTTCATCATCTATATATTGTTTTCTAGGGTTTGGTCGTTCATGATTGTGTCTTCCCTCATAAGTACTAATCAAGTGTTTTTGGTTGCGGGAATCACGTTCCACATGCTTCTTTACGGAACATCCAACACTTGTGCATTTGTAGTAAGCCCTAGAAAACGTTCATGGAAACTTGTTCAGTAAATTTTGATAATTTTTTTTACCATTTGAAGTGATATCTTTAATGTGATTTCTCATTTTTTTCATTTTTCTGTATCCCAAAATCACTTAAAAGATATCATTTCAAATTGTAGAAAAAATTGTCAAAATGCTTAGAAACTTATGAGTAAATGATGTATAGCAAAAGGAAGACAGAACAAATAGTAAAGAGAAAGATCACAATACCTAGGGAATAAATTTCCCTTAATAGGTTTCTGACCATACTTTCTCCAGTGATAGCCATCATCTACTGTATTATCTTTTTGTCTCTTAATCTTCACTTCCACATTTTCTCTGCGAAAAGCCTTCCCTCTCCCATTTTCACATTCCTCAATTGATCTCTTTCTCTTCCTTTAACATAATAAAAATAATAATATCAATTTTTTTTTTGGTAAATTAAAATAAAACTGTGACATGGAGATTAACAAAACCTATATGTTTCAAAGAGCAAAACCTGTTCTGAGAAGTGTCTGATCCTCCCCCGACAACACTGGATCTGTCCTCGTTATCATTGTCTGTAGGAAGAACATGTTGTGGAGTGACCTCCAAATAAGAGGAAGGTAAAGGTTCAATGGCTTCACTCCTGCCACAAACATCCTTGGAGCAAGAAATTTGATCCTCTTCATCAAATTTTGCATTAAGATCAAAGGGAAACTCCAACGTTTTCACATCATTGGAATTGGACGAATGCACTTGTTCAACAACTTTCTTAGGAGGAGCATGTAACGAATTCAACTCAGGAGCATGAGGGTGGCACATTGCCACATCACAATTATCATTATAAACCTGATAAACTCGTGTTAATTATGATAAATTCCACAGACATTTTAATGAAAATTTATAGTGTCCACTCTCTGAATACAAGAAACAAGTATATATAAATTTTGTAGGTGATATGGTAGAAAGAAATAAAATAAAATAAGTTGATATTAATTAAATTTTTAGAGTGGGAAAATATATATTTACCAATTGTTAGTTTGGATGCTTTCATAAGGATGAATTATGAGAAAAATAATAAATGCATGTTAGATAGAAATATTATTTTTACGCACTCAAAATATTTTTTATTTAACTAATCTTTTAAAAGTGACTCGTGTGATATTTAATGTAACTGTGTAACTTGTAAGTAAGAGGGAGAAAGTGGAAATAGGGGAGTTAAAAAAATGGAAGTGATCTATGGAAATAGAGTATAAATTAATACGATCGATGCACTAATATTTTTTCCATTTTATTTCTTATGCATTGTCATTTATGTTAAATATATTTATTGGGTAGGTTTATTTGATCATCTAATTCAATCCAATTAGAATGAGTTGATTTTTATTTATGATTAGATCAAATTGGATCCAAAGGAAACTAATTAATTGTTATATAAGTTGAATGGTTGATTTAGTGGAAGTGATCTTAAACCTAATCCCAAGACTCACTTTTTTATATTTATGTTATAACAAATTGTTATATATTTTTTTTTCATAAATTAATTTGTACAAACTTATTATAACTTTGTTAACTTACTTTATGTTTTGAATTGTATAGACTGTGTTAATTTTAAATTAAGTTGATACTTGGAAATTATAATTTCTAACAAAAAAAATCTTTTTAAAATTTTAATCCAGTTAATCTTGATCGATCCAGCCCAGTCAAAAGTAGATTAGAGTTAAAAACTCGACATAAAAAAATTAAGAAATTCAACCCAACTTGATATTTTTACAGTAAATTGGATATCGAATTTCTCAAAATCCTACCTAACCCACCACATAAATACCTCAAATTCATATCTCTAAATCCCTTTTTTCTTTTTTATTTATTATAGTAGTAAACTTTTAATTTATTTTTAATTTTTTTATCATACTTATTTGTTTTTACATACTTCAAGACAATTATTGATTAATGATCAATTTTAATGATAAAATATTTAATCATTATAGACTAATTTTGATACTAAATTATAAATTAAAAATGATTGATAACTAAAATAATCTCAAAATTTTATAATTAATTTTTAAAATGATAAATAAATTAGTTTTTATTATATTTAAATTTTAAATTGATTACTAACGCTAACTATTTAGATTTTAATTACCAAAATAATTAATTTTTAATTTATTTTTAATTACCAAATTAATTTTTGAATTAGTCTCTAAGCATTTTATTTTCATGAAAATAATTTTTATTTGATAATTTTCTACCCTAAATATTGTGAAAGTCTATGCAAATACATAATAATCACTAAAAGTATCTGACGTGGCTAAATATTTATAAACTAACTTAAAAACGGGTTAAAACACATTTATGTTATACTAGCGAACAACACGCATGTTCGCATTTTTTAATTTTCAAGAAATTTAAGTTAAGATTAATAACAAATATATAACTTTTAAAATAGTTGTTAAATATAAAATTAAAAAAGAAATAAGATATATAAAAAAAATTAAATAACGATTTAAGATAAAAGAGATTTCTAGAAAAATGATTAAAAGTAAATTATTTATAAAATAATTAATTTTTAAAATAACTAAGGGTAAAATAGGTATTATGAAATGTGGACACAAAAAGATAAATCCTCTTTATTATTAACTAGCATAAACACAGGCACTACCGTGCCTTTTTAAATATGTGTGATATTATATTAGTAGGTGATAATATTGTAATTTTATTAAGTTAATATATAAACTAAAATTATATTTATTAAAAGTAAAGTAAAATATATCAAAACATGTAAAAGAATAATCATTGATAAATAAAGAAGAAAAGAAGCAGAGATAGCCAATTTTATAAAAAGTTTATAAAAGTAACGGTTAATTTTTAAAAATTTAATAAATTATTATATTTAAAGGGTAAAATTGATATTTTAAAATGTGTACAAAAAAAGGAATCCCCTTTATAGATATAGATAATAGTAATAATGATGATTTAAGACGAAAGAGATTTGTAGAAAAATGATTAAAAGTAAATTATTTATAAAATAATTAATTTTTAAAATAACTAAGGGTAAAACGGGTATTATGAAATGTGGACACAAAAAGAGGAATCCCCTTTATAGATATAGAAGATAATAATAATAATAATGATTTAAGACGAAAGAGATTTGTAGAAAAATGATTAAAAGTAAATTATTTATAAAATAATTAATTTTTAAAATAACTAAGGGTAAAACGGGTATTATGAAATGTGGACACAAAAAGAGGAATCCC
>Ga0214544_1000454_pt1 | contig 74477 bp, 38 predicted proteins | sample CNSS3metaG_FD_160074 | JGI IMG/M metagenome (GOLD analysis project Ga0214544, IMG submission 160074) | Root nodule microbial communities from cowpea collected in UCLA plant growth center, Los Angeles, California, USA - CNSS3 | ecosystem: Host-associated > Plants > Roots > Nodule | place: USA... | reverse complement strand
ATATTTTTTTTTTTTTTTTTTAATTGTCTTTTTTTTTCACGTTATACACTTATAAGTTTTTTTTTCACTAGATCAAATTGTCTTTTTTTTTTCTTCTCTTTTTTCTAAGAAAATACGATAAATTTATTTATTAGTTTGATCAACACAATTGTAAGTTACCTATAAATTAGATCGACCAACACGGAAAAAAATGATAAGTATTTCAAAGTAAGCAATTTTGAGAATTACTAACTTATAAGTTATTTCAGTTATATTCTAACTTTTAACTTATTTAATTTTTTTTATTATTATTCATTTTATGTATAATTTTTTATTATCTTAATTCTTTATTTGAATTTTGTAGTCGTTGTAGTTCAAATTAAAAAATATTTTTAATTTTATAAAATATATAAAATATGTTTAGTCCCTTACACAAAATTAAATTTTGTATTTATTTCAAATTTTAAATCATTTTTTCCTTAAACTTCATTTAGAATTTAGTTGTTTTGTAACAATAACATTAAATATTTGTTTATATGACAAACGGTATTGTCATGTGTGTATCCACATATTAACATAAAAGACAATGATATTTTGATTATTAAATCTTGACAACTTTTTCTTACAACATGATGTTACATCTTTTAAGTAATTTTGAAATATTAAAAATAAAAAAATGGAAAATCAGAAAAACCACTTAAAACATAACATCAGTTAAAAAATTATTTTTCTAACATAAATGTGTCGATGTTAGCACATGTTAACACATGGCAACACGGTCGTCTCCCATGTCACCAAATTAAATGTTTTAATTAAAAATGCACTAATCACCCGCTTAACAAAGAGGAGAAAAAAATTCACTCTTTTATAATTATTTATCTCCTGATGACAAATAATGAAATAAAAGATAACAAAATATGAGAAGAAAAAAATCTAAGTTAAAGAAGCATATGAGAGAAAGAATAGGAATAAGTAAAGAAAGAATAAAACGAGAACATAAATTCACGAAGAAGAGAGTCTGGCCAATTCATGCTGAACAGGCTTGGTGAGGAAGCTATCTTTTCCAAGAGCAACAATGATGGGAGAGCCACCGATTCCACGAGCCAAAGCATTCATAATCTCTGTCATCAAGGACTTGAACTCCTCTCGATCCAGTGCGCCATTCCCATCTTCATCAAACCTCTTGAATATCGCTTCATTCTCTTGCCGTGGCGGAGGATCCGAACCAAACGGCAGAAGCAACCCGAACCCGCTACGGATTTCCTCGCACGACAGCTTCCCATCGCCGTTCTCGTCCACCGTCTTAAACCACTCGTCCACGAAACTGTCAAACTTCGCCTTCTCATTCACGAACTCCGTTATGGTGAGGCTGTTCACCACCGCTATGCTCATTCTGGTTATGTATTTCGGAACACCAACAGTTGCTTGGTTTGAGTACGAGGAAGAGAGTGCGCGGCTATAGTGTTTGTGTTCTTCTTCTTCTATGGACATTCTTTTATATATGTAAAGTAATGGTTGCCCTAAGTTCACGTTTCCAATGGTTGATTAACCTTTATTTTAGAGCACTGCACCACGCCAATGTGGGATTTTTCGTTTTTCTTTTTTCCTTTTTACTTCACGGATACGGTGCGTTTTCGAGAAAAAACATGTTTAAAACATCAGTCTCTCGAGTTTCTGAAACATGTGGATCTTTATGAAGTAAAAGTACCTAGATTCAGCTTTGTAAATATTTAAGAGGCTAAGTATAATTAATAATTTATTCATTTTTTTTTCTTTCATCTTTCTTTCTCATCATTTTTGGACTCCAATGAACTCCGAGGATCATGTTGTTACTCCCGTTTTTTTTTTTAACTTTATTATATATTTTTTAATTACATCTCTATTTTGTTTTTCTATTTTTTTCTTCCAAATAATTATCAGGTAATCTCGAACTCCTATCATTCTCTTTAATTTTCTCACTATAAATATTATTAATTTTTTGGTGTAAATTGTAAAATTTAAGTTCGAGAACAATTCTCCTTTTTACTATTAATTTCTTCACATTTTTTATTAATTATCTTTTTCACCTTGACAATTGACATTTTCTTTAAAAGTAGAAACCAATCTGACATATCTAAATGAAAATGGGTATCATCTGATTAATTAAACCTTCTTTATACAAGACTTTTTGCATTATTATAGGCTTATGTAGACCATTTACAAAATATGTTCAATACATATCTATTTTTGTATTTGTGTTTCACTTATTTACATCATTGTTCACATTTTTTATAATAATAGAAAGTGTGAGAACCTGATTATAGATTCTACAAAGAGTAGAATTATATTATTATATTAATACTCTATTTTCCTTATTAATAGCATGTTATATATATTACAAATAAAATAAAAGTTAAAAGTTTTTAAACAGGGTGTTCTTTTTAAAGAACAGAAGTGACTTACATAAAAGTAGCTTACATAAACTCATTACATTTTCAGTTTTCAATCTCCTTCTTTCTTAGTAAATTTGACCTCTTGCATTTTATCTCTTGAAAATCTAAAGTTATAAAAACAATTAGATCCAAGAATTCTACTACACAATAGTCAATCAATTTCATATTAGGGTAAGTTCAATTTTTCCTCTCCTGATAGAGAAACTTTATTTTTCTGGTGCATGCAGTTTTCTCTGAGTGTTTGTGATTTTTCTATTTTCTAGATGCATCTTCATCTAGCCGTGGTCCTTAAACCATTATTCAATTGTCGATTTTAGTCTTTGGGATTATGAATATAGGACCATTGTAAGTGGAGACACTGTGTAAAAGGAGAACAATGATAAGAGTCTTCCTTAAGGTAAGGGAAGTTAATCATTTAAATTGTTTTAAAATGAGAATTTATAACTGCATAATCTTTAAATGATTTTTTGTGAAGTTTTTATTTGATGTAATTTTTGAGTGATTTTAAGTATCTGTGTTGTGTTTTGAGTGGGTCTATATTTTTATGGATGATGATTCGTAGAGTGATGACATGACTAAGTTGTTTAATGGTATGTATTGGGTTTGAATGGGAATTATATTGATTAATACTAAAAGAAAATGATTCTTGGGGAAAGGGAGTGTGTGAATTATGTGTTATAGAATGAAAAATTCAGATGATAAAAAAAAACAGATATGTTAATCTGTTATGGGTTTTTGTATTTGTTATGACCAAATGTGATGTTGACATTGTTGAAAAAAAGTAATTTAGAGAGGTTGATATTATAATTATAAATAATAATGTTGATAAGATGAGTATGATATTATGGTAGAAGGAAAATTTTAATTGTTTAGAAAAAAATCTTTTTTTTTCTGCTGTCACGGTTGAGCGGCTCTGAACACTGTTAGACAACATGGGGGAGGCATTGAACTGCTTGGTCTGGAATTTTAGAAAAACTTTAAATTTTGTTTGAATTATTTATGTTCTCCTTGGCTTAGAAATGAAAGTTTGGTTCTCTATGGCTATTTTCAAGGGAAAATACCATTATTTAGGATATCAAAGTGTATTGAAAGAGAATTCTGAAACTGAGACTATCCTGACTTTACTAGTATCTAACTCACACAGAGTATGATATCTAGGTGGGAAGAGTCTAAGGAGACTTTACATGGCAAATAATATGACATGAAAGACAATTATACTTATGAAACTAGTGAAGTTAACTCTGTCATGACTTGTCAAATTAGATTTTATTTCATTTTAATCCATCTCTAATGATGGTCTCAGATATAGTAAGTATGACAGGTGCAGAATCTCACAAGTTCGTTCAATACACTAATCTTCCGGAAGTAACGAGTGTTATGATGAGTGAGACTTTAGTAGTAATTTCTGTAAAAGCCTAATAGTAATCATTGAGTTTGTTTTCTGGTGTTATTGTAAAAGATTTATTTAATATTCTTACATGTTCTTTTGTCCTATCCAGATCGTATATAAATATGTGAGCAGATGTAAGAACAGACGGAGTCAGTTGCTCAGGAGCATGAGTTCGTCATTTATAATTATCTCTTATAGTTTTGAATAGTTATTAGTTCAATAAATGAAGTCTTTGTCTTTGTTTTGAAAATTTGTATCAAACATATTTCTCATATTTGATTTACTTTGAAATATTTAGAAAAAATCATATACAACAGATTCTAATAGTCTTTAAAAATATTTTCTCTCTCCATATATATATATATATATATATATATATATATATATATATATATATATATAAATAGCGGCATAAAAGCAAATTTAATATTATTGAAGTAAAAACTGGCTGGTTACTATTTAAGCAACCCAACAATAGAAGAGTCATTATAATAGATATAACTTTTGAAATATTAGAAAGATACGTAAGTTTATAGATATTAACATAACCCGTTAACAAAATATGTAAATACGTCCTTGCAGTATTCACTCTAATACTCAATACTGCTTTATACTTTTACATTATTCATTTATTTAATATTGGAAAAATATCAATGTTCATTATATCTATTTACTCGTATTTGATTTAAGCGTTAAAAGAAATTTGTAGGTAGACTTTCGTATAAATCTTTAATCAACTCTGACACTGTCCGTGAAATTTCCGGGAAAAACACGTTACAATAACAAATTACATTGGTTTAAACATTTCCATTATAAATGAAATAATTGGAGAACTTTGACAACAAGAAGAAATTAGATTTTAGGATCACCTAAAGTATACATGTAACATAATTGGATTCTATTGTAGAATAACAGCTCAATCAATTATAGCTCTAATTAAATTTATGAGAGAGACTTTTAGAACAAATGTTTATTTTGTTCAGAACACAAGTAGAAGTGCAGAACCTATCTATCTGTCAATACTCAATATAAAAAAACAGGTAGAATAATAATGATGGCAGTCATCACTCTCGGTCCACCACTGGAACAATAAAAACACTAATTACATAATTGCAAAATTCAGAACACTCTCACTTTACTTTTTCGTAAACCTAATCAACTCTCCTCTTTCACTCGTGTAATCCACACACACTCATTATTTAAAAAATTCACACACATTTTATTTTAGACATATATTTTCTTCGACAACGTGTGTCAGTGTGTATGCACTGCATACATAGAACAACTCGAGTATTTATGTTGGATGGTCCATTTTTGTCACTTCTCACCAATACCTACTACTCTAGCCATAGCTTACAAAAACTCAGTTGAATTTAGAGGATTCTCCCTTATTATGTTTGAATTTAGTTGAATCACATAAATAACCTTTTGTTGCTGTCATTATATGAAGAAGAAAGTTGACACATGTTAATTAATTGAATTCATGTTTACAAATTGTGTATATAGGAATACAAGTGGTCCACATAGTACGTGTTAAAAATTTAAGTGTGAGTTTAAGTCTCATACTGATTAGAAATGAAAATATAGTGAAGTATATATAAAAATAAAAACTCATAAATCTATTATCTTAAGATTTTGGGTTGAGAGTGATAATAACGTAGTTGAGCTCAGGTCTCATTGGTGTTTGTTCTCCACGATAATACTCTTCCTTAAAAACTTAACCGTGTGTTGACGACCAATTGGATTTAAATTTATATAACATTAAGCTAAGTCGATTTTGATTATGTAAAATGACTCGGTGTTTTTTTTTTTTTTGTGATGAAAGGTATGTTATGTTAGCAATGGGGTAAGTGGTAGTTGTCCCTTGATTGAAAAGAAGGAAGACAGAATGAAAAAGGAAGAAATGCTATGTTTTTTTTCTTTTAGGTTATGGTACTCATCGATATAACTTCTCTATCAAGAATATAAATATATAAATAAATTGATATGGGGACAAATCCAGTTGTCACGTACTAATTTATTCTCTTTTTTAACTTTATTTTCCTTTCTCACTCACAGAGCATGCAGATAAGTTTATGAGATCGCAACTTTTGTGGCGATGCCATGCCATTATAAAAGGAAAGTCAAGCCAGACAACTGTAAGTGAAGGGCAACGATACAATAACTTAAAAAAAAGGTCACTGATTCAAATAAAATCAAGTAGAAAAAAGAAACAAGAAATGAAAACAAATTATAAAATTTTACATGGTCGAAAAGAAAAGAAGAAGAAATGATAATTTGGAGTTGATTATATTTGCTATTTATTGATTTTTTTTTTTCATTTTCTAGTGAAATGATACAACTAACTTTCTATGGCGTGCAGTAAGGCGAAACACGTTTTGGAAACTACTGATCGTTCCTGAAAAAACTGTCTGGTGGGAATGAAATAAGTAATGAGAATGCAAGAAAAAGCATCTAAAGGTTACACAAGTAGCATCTAACTCATTAAAATAAAAATTAAGTTGTGAGGTTTTCCATGAATAAAAATTCTATTCATCCAAAAAAATATTTTAGATAGTGAAATGCGACAGAAAATGAGAATTATAGAATAAAAAGAGCTCAGGTTGTTCTGGTTTGAGCTGCAACTTTTCACAAACAGGTGAAGGACAGAAAATGTGGTATGGGCATTATGTAAACAATTCAATACATAAACAATATAATTAATTATGCATGTATCTGCACCCATAACGAAGAGTAAAAAATAAATAAAAAAATAAAAAATAACGAAGAGTCACTTGCAAGTAACGCATTTTGGATGGATACTTTACACCCTCACCACCAAATAATTCGATTTAAATTATGTTTAACTTTTTAACACTGTTTTTGGGAAGCAATAATTTTCTTGGATAATCTTTGTGATGTTGGAGAATGTTTTTGAAATTTTATATAGTCGAGTAAGAGATATTATTGACTTTTGTGAGTATAAAACAACAACCAGAATGAAACCTCAGTTACCTGAATTCCTGATAGGTCGATCCAAGTAATTTTAAACTGTGTTAGTTGTATTGTATATAAACTAAGTATCAAATCGTTATATATCGATTTTTGTAAATATAATGCACGCGACAACAAAAAATTAATTTAATAGTGTCCTTGAATCAGAGCCGCTCATGGATAAAATAAGTAAAGTTACTCTATTAATTTACTACTAATAATTCTTTATTAATTAATTAATTATAAAATTATTTTTAAGAAAAAAAAAATCCTCAAAATAATATTTTTGTACTAATATATCTTTATTAAAGTAATTATAAAATTATTTTTGAGATAAAAAAGCCTTAAGAATATTTTACTACTAATACAGTTCTATTACATTAATTATAAAATTATTTTTAAGAATAAAATTTAATTAAATTATTATTAGTGTATGTTAATTTTATTAGTATTAAAAATGATAATTAACGAATTAAAACATTTATTTAGTAAATTATAATTTTGTTTACGAATAAAAGAATGATTAATTATTTTTATTGTCCTATAATTCTATTTTCTTTTTTTATATTTTTATTTTTTTGTCTTTTCTTGTTTTCTTGTTTTCTAAAAGTCATTTTTTTATAGTTTTGGTAGATTACATTTCTTCAATCTCATATTGTTCGTGTATACTAATTTTTCATCTTTATTTCTGGTTAGTATATTTTTTCTTTTTATTTGTGTTGTTGTAGTTTTTATTCTGTTTTAGATTTGTACTAAAATTAAAAATGCATCTCTTTGCTCAATTTTATTTTTCGATACTTTCGGTTTACGAATTTCAAGAGTTTTTTTGCAAATATTTTTCATGTGAAAATGACATTTTTTACAAAACTATTAATTAGATTTTGAGTCGGTCTTTTGATAGATAATAGATTAATTATACCATAATTCAAAGTTGAGTTTTTTTATAAAAAAATAATTCAAGTTTAGGAAAAAAAAAACTAACTATCAAGTTGAGAAGAATCTAAGTTTTGAGAAAAACATATTGGATGCAAGAATAAATAATTTGATAAAAATATTGATAATGAAATTATAAAATCTCTTTAATAATCATTTAGAATTAATTACTTTTTGTATATTTTAGATTCCACACATTTATTACTATATTTGAAAATTTTAAAACATACGAAGATATTTTTTATTTTTAATTAGTGCTAAAAAATTAAAGTCAATAAATTATACATTTAAAAAAATGCTTAAACATTGAAAAATCTTTAAAACATGATAATTTGTTGGATAATGATGAATTTGATTTATTTTCATAATTAAATGTGTTAAGAGAAATTATAAGTTTGGAAAATGATAAAAGAATTGACACTCTTAATCATATAAAAGTATTATATTTCTTGTACAGATACATATATAACTTATAGAATAATGTTAACAATTATAATGTAAAGAATGTCTCAAAAAAGATTAAATGGATTAGACTTAATATTGATTGAAGAAGACATGTTAAATGAAATTAATTATAACAAGTTAATAAATGATTTTGCATCAAAAAAAGCTTGAAAAAATATTTTTTAAATAAAATGCCTCGTTTTTTCTTATTTTATATTTGTTTTAGACCTCCCAAACTCTTGAGCCACCCTTGCCTTGAATATCATCATGGAAAATTATACCATGACTTCCAAAATAAACGATACTGATACATTTTGCTCACATTAAACCACGTCAGAAAATAAAGAATATAAGTCAAAAAATATGAATCATAGTATCATTTATCTTATTATTATTTAATAAAATATCATTCCATGTTGAAAGGATAAGCACAGTTTATGTTAATTTCATCTGTAATAATATACAAAGTTCATAATATTTTTTGTGATTATATATTTTTTTCTGTATTTGTAGCAAATATTGAATACAATGACATAAAATTTTCACTATGAAATCAATTAAAGAGAAAAAAAAACTGAATTAGCATAATATATGCTAAATTTAGCGTAATAAAAATACGAATAAACAGTGTTCATATGTGGAAATAAATTGAATAAATAAAAGGTAAAAATCATTTCAGTGGTTGTGAGATAGGTTTCAGAGCATGTAACTGGATTTTCTTTCATTGGTGATGTGGTGTTGTAGCCCACGAAGAAGTAAGAAGGAGAAATTGGTCTTTGATCCCAATAATGTGGACAATTAATTGGTGGTTAAACATTCTAAGAAGATAGTTTATGGGAGAAATTTGTGTTCAATTTTCACAGCATGACAAATCCTTGGATGACACTTGTCCTTCAAATTTAGTCATTCATTTGTTAAAAATGTATGTGTTAACAAAATTTAAGAAAAAATATGTGATGTTTTTTAGTGGGTTAAACGAGAGGATAGGTGAATTATGAATAAATTTATAGGACTAATTACTATTTTTATCTTATATTTTAGATTTAGATTTATTTTGGTTTTAATACTTTTTTTTTAATCGAGTTTTATTTTATGATACATCGATTTAATGTGATTTTTTTAAAATTGACATTAAGACCATTTGGAAGCTTATCATGGACTAGTCTATTAAAATGTTTAGTTATTATTTTGATCACTATATTTTTTTTTAATTTAATTGAGTTTCTATATTTTATAAATAGAGATAACCTGATACTTTTTGCGAAATCAGTGTTAATATTGTAAAGAACTTATCATGTGTCATGTGTGAGTTCAAATCTTTTTTTACAATCTCAATGAAATGGTCTCCTTGAGATCCAAGATCGACTCCCTCAAATCTAAGATCACATATATAAGATCTTAAATTTTGTTTATTGCATCGTCGGATGTGGACACATGAATGCACTTGTTGCTTTTGAATTTGTTCTCAGGATTCATGGAAAATGACATTGACGGAATAAGAGACTAACTTATTAATTAATTTTTTATTCGGTTGATATGTGGTCACCTTTTAAATATAGTTAATGTCAATTTAATATAAGAGACCATATTTAATCAATTTAACAAATAAATGACTTGATTTAAAAAAAAATATTGTAACCAAAGGAATCAAATTCCGAAATATATGAACCAAAATAGTAATTAAACTTAAATTTATATAAAAAACAAATTTATATGTTTTATTATTTATATATTATTTCTTTTTTATCTAATATAAAAGTTTAAATTCATTTTGAACTTTTGATCATATAAAAAACCAAAACATTTCACGTTGTTTGGATGAACTGTGAGAATGGAAGATACAAGAATATTCAACATTAATAATAAGTTGTGAACTAAATCATTTTATTTATATATTATTCGTCTTCTGACCAATATGTGACTTAAAGTTTTACACTTAAAATTTGTTAAGAAGAGAAACCTAAGATTCAATACCAATGAATGGTAAACAAACCAATATATAAAACTAGAATATTACTTTTAACTAAAAATCTGCAAAATAATATATATATATATATATATTTACATATATAATTTTATATATATAAAAAAATATATATATATATATATATATATATATATATATCATTTTAATTATTTATACGCGAAACTTCCTGGTCATCTTAAATTTCTATCATAAAAAATGAAAAAAATGACTTATAAGAAGGGTAGAGAAGAAGGAGCTTGGATTTTTACAAGAGAGTGTGGGGTCCAATTTCAAAGAACTCCTTCTCAACCTGAACCTTTCACTCACTCTCCTTCCCTTTGAATACATACATGCCAAATAAAGGGAATTTACATTCATTGACTATTCACTCTAAACATAATAATAGTATTTCATTTTTGTTATTCTGATTGAGAAATCTCTTGTTGGTTCATGTGTGCTTGTCGGGCAAAAGCAACTACACAAACCATAGGAGAAAAAAAAAAAAAAAACTTTCTTTTCCCCTCTTAACTTTAACCAGTGTAGAGTAACTCTCACAATTCAGCCTTCCTAGTTCCACCCAGTTACCATTTTCTTCCGCATTGTCCCCTTCTTTTCTTTGGCTTGTCACCGTCTATTTTTTTCCTCTATGCTAAATCTTAAACCATAATTGTAGGCATAGAATAGAGTCACACACACACTCTACTATTATCATTGTTTTTGTTTTTGAACAAAAAAAATCAATTCTTGGAGATTGATTTTTGGCATTGACAGTGAAACAAGTCTGCTTTTTGTCTTCTTCTCTGTGACCCCCTTTCACTCTCTACATTCCGCCAAATTTGTCTTGTACCTGCACGCGCCTCTTCCGCTCTTCTTCTCTCAAAAACAGATGGATAGAATCATGGGTTCCAATCTAAGACCCCATCTCTTCAACACTCTCTGATATGCCTTGTACTGCATCTCTGATCCATCAAGGTAACACTCTCTCTTACCTCTCTGCACCTTCTGCCTTATCCTCAGATATATATAGAGAGAGTGTGTTTATGTGTGTGTGCTAGAGAGAGAGAGAGAGAGAGAGAGAGAGAACATTTGTTGTCTACTTTTGTTCTGTTTGCCAAAAAGGTTCGAAATTGAATTCGGTTGTGGTTGGTTGCTGTTTGAGGAAAGAAAAAAATGAAGGACTTCCCTTCATGCTTTGGTGAAAATGCAGTTCAGGTTGCAGATTCTTCATCTTCAAACGCGAGCAAAACTGCACAGAATCTAGTTATCTGCGTTTACCAATGCCGGATAAGAGGTAAGTGCTGCTTGATAACCATCACGTGGAGTAAGAGCTTGATGGGGCAAGGGCTCAGCGTTGGGATCGATGATTCGTCAAATCAGTGTCTGTGTAAGGTGGATATCAAGCCCTGGGTGTTTTCCAAGAGAAGGGGTAGTAAGAGCTTAGAGGCTTATTCTTGTAAGATTGATGTGTATTGGGACCTTTCTTCTGCTAGATTTGGTGTTGGCCCTGAACCCTTGGAGGGGTTTTATGTAGGAGTAGTTGTAGATCGGCAAATGGTTCTCCTTCTCGGAGATTTGAGGAAAGAGGCCTTCAAGAAGTCCAGTGCCATCCCATTACCCTCTAATGCAGTGTTTGTTGCCAAAAAAGAACATGTTTTTGGCAAGAAGATGTTTGGTAATAAGGCTGTGTTCTGTGACAATGGTCAGATTCATGATCTTGTCATAGAATGTGACACTTCAGGGGTGTCTGATCCGTGCCTCATCATTCGCATAGATAGCAAAACGGTGATGCAGGTGAAGAGGCTGAAGTGGAAGTTTAGGGGAAACCATACCATCTTGGTGGATGGCCTTGCAGTTGAAGTTTTCTGGGATGTTTATAATTGGCTCTTTGGCACATCTCTTGGAAATGCTGTCTTTATGTTCAGAACATGCATTTCCGAGGAAAAATTGTGGGCTGGGCAACCCCTTTCTGATGCAAATGTGCTGCAGTGGTCGTTCTCTCAGAGGTTTTCTGAGACCAAGTCACAAGGTCTTGGCTTCTCCCATATTTTATACGCGTGGAAGAACGACTAGAGTTGTAGAAATCCACCATACTCACCATACTAACAGACCATTTAGTGAGTTGTGGGTTATCAACGATGTGATTGTTTTACACTTGATTAAAGATGAGTACTTTTGTTGTATCGTTTCTACCCTTAAATTCATACCTCAATATATCTGTGCATTTGAACAGATCATGGACATTTTTTTTCTCCAATTGGCTGTATATTTATCTTCAAGTGTTAATTTTATGATATCTTTATTACAAAAACACTTTGTCCATAGTTTGCTCTGTGTTATTCTAGTACATATTCTTTTGATTTCTTATTTCAGATATAAACCTGCAAAATACTAATGCTCATTATCTGCTACGGAGATACAATAACAATCCAGGGGCAGTTAAGGTTGAAGAAGAAGGTAGCATGTGGGAGAAAGAGAACGATGAATTAGAATGAATGATACTTTACATCTCTTCTTGTGTTATAATAATCCACATAGCTTTACTATATTTCAGGAAACTAAGATAGTCTCACACTATTATCGGGCTATGGAATCCTTCTCTTGGTGGAATATTCTACTCTCTGATGTGATGTCTGATATCTTGGTACATATTGATTTATTTATTTTTCATTTTCGTGCTGAGAAACCAGGTATCTTTCTATATACCATATGAAGATGAATCATGGCATGTGATTGATGTCTTTACTCAAACTATCTGTTAATTAACCTGAGAATATATTAAAATCTGATTCGTGACTCTCTATATGAAGCTCTGATTTGTATTCCTTCACAGTTAAATCCAGAATTTGTTTTATTTTCATCCTGCAGCCTGTCTGCTGTGTGATTCTGTCGAACAAATTAAGCAACACGAATAAATTTAACAGTTAAATTTCTTGTAAGACACTTGGCTGCTGTTTCAGATGCTCGTGTAAGAAATATTCCACAATCTAAACAGAACAGAAAACTATACTACTGTTATTTATTTATACCCTATCACCTGCAGTTTTTGTTTTACTTACATTACAGCTCATATGTTTTCCTTTATATTCATTCCATAAAATAACTTTCAGCAGTATTGATCTTCCAACGTGACTGTAGATGCTGACATGGGAAGAACATTTGTTAATGAACGCTTGGTTGAAATTTTCTCTTCTATGTAAAGGTAAGGAGGAAGTACATTATACATGTATAGGAGATGTGCAAGAGAAGCTACCTAATGGTGTTGTCACTTTGGAGATTGTATATAGTGTTGTCCTTAATGGAAGAAGAAAATCTCTTCTGACAATGCATCCTCTTGATTTTCTGCATCTTTGTTTCTATATTCAATTATTCATTATAAATTGTGTCATGAAATGATTTAAAGGAGGAATGTGATAGAGCATGTATATTTGAAACGGGTGATTTGAAATGTTGGTGTAAAAGTAGGTGATATTTGATGTTCCTATGCTTTTACTGTAATACCTAGGCAAACTCTGCATACTTGTGTATTCTTTGTGCATCGAGCACTCTTATTACTCTGCTACTGCTTTGATCCCTCATAAATAAACTCATACACATGCACTCATGCTTCTATGTTTCTTACTTGTAAGTTGTATGTTCCATATTTATCACTGTACGGTTATCTTGTGTCATTACCAAATTTGGCCACGGTCCTACTGCTTTTAAAATCTTGCTCGTATCAGAGATTACCCTTTTTTTGTGCATGTTATCTTCCAGTTTAATTTCCATCTATTTAATGTTCTTCCTGTGATAACAATCAACCTTACATTAGTCGGAGGAAAAAAATGGTGACTGCTACACTGTTTTAAGAGAATGTTTTATTTACAGTCATCACATTTAAGTTAAATAGTCATTGAATAAATTAGATTAAGAATTTAAAAACATATTTGATTAAAAGTTTCTTATTTTAACTCATTTAAGTTTTGCAAATATATCTATTTCGATAAATATAAGATCTATACTATTGTTATTATTATTATTATATTATTACTTTTAGCATAATCTTTTTTATATTTATTTTTTTATTGTTTCATTTAAAATTTACATTCATTGATTTATATAAGGGTACAAGCTCATTAAGTTATTAAAAAATACGTTGTATAAAGTAAAAATTTAAATAAACGTTAGGCATGTTGAACTTTTGAAAATAAAAAATAAGCTGTATAATTTAAAGAAATACAAAGCCTCCTCTCATGCTTGTCATATAATTTTCAGTCATATTCCTCCCTGGTCATTTGGTCCACTTTTCTGTTTGTTTAAAATTAAATCTCAAAATAAGAATAATACTAATTTCAAAATTAAAATAGAAACTGTTTAGTATCTTTTACCTTTTAAAATTAAAAGAAATGACTACGATAAGAGTGGACGACAAGAGGACAAATTACATAGGCAAGAAAAGAAAAGAGAGGAGAAACAAGGAACTTGAAAGGTTTTTATTTGAAGTTTCTTTCAAACAATTTTTTTAAAATGGTTTTTTACACAACTGAAATGGTTAACTATTCAAGAATTTTCTTAAAAAATGCAAAAGGTATAAAAAAATATCAAAACAACTTAACCTCTTATTGACAAAGACAATTTGGACTAAGACGAGTTCAGGACCAAACCTACATTCTCAACTTTTACGACTAAACTTTATGTGACTTTTCAAAAGTTTTCGACATAAAAATAGCTTTTTCTTTTCATTTATATTTTGTGACACTTTTACAGTGGAAATTTTTGAAAGAGTTATACTATTTTTAGAACTAATCTTTTGCGATGTTACTCTTTTTATCATATCACCAATTTAATCACACATATTCTCTGTTTTCTCCTTATTTATTTACTGTACAAAAATTTGTAAAAAGTAGAATTTGTCCTCTATTTTTAATGATGGTATGGGTACACAAAAAAGAGAAACTGACAAACAAGAGCAACTTTTTTTAATGGGCACGTAGAAGGGTGTGCATATTTTTTTCACCTAACTAATTTAGAAAATAAAATAAAAGAGAGAACAAGACATCAGTGCATGTTCCAGAAAAAAAGGTTCAACAAATGAAACTTTTGAGAAAACTTATATATCTTACCGTGGTCGTTAAAAACTCAGAAAGAATAAACCGTTATGCATATGTAATTCAAAGATGAAAGTTTCAAAGATTCACTTAAAAAGAGTTAGAAAATAGTTACAATATGATTTATAATAAATAAAAAAATTGAATGAAATTTTTTAGGTAAAAAAAAAAAAGTCCTGTCTGTACTGCACGGAACAGACACAAACAGCGTCTGGTCTTGATCCGTGCCGCCACGAAAGCTGATCCTGCAATTTTGTACGTCAACACTCTCGACATCATCAACTACTGCTAACGTATACTTACATTTCTAGCCACATTTTCACATTATGTTACTTTACTCAGCCCTTGTTGCTTAACGAAGAATTATACATGTTTAAGCTTGGTGCTCCATCAATTTTGCCTTGCAAATTGAGAATGGACAAAGAAAGGCATCTGAATGATACAGAAAAGGAATAATAGTTGTGGCATTGTGTAAGGAGAATTTTATGATGTGAATTGCAGAGTCAACATGTTTACGTAACATGGCAATAAGGTTGTTTATTTGATTTGATTTATAATACAAGAAAAGTGTTTTGTATTTGAGTTCGTGGTTCCATACCCATATGCTTGAATATTTATGGGAAGTTGCTGGTCACGAGACCGTGATCACCGGGATAAAGGAAAAGCCGTGTTCAGTTCCTTTTCATTTCACGGACCAATCAATCACCATGCATGGCCTAACTAGTTAGTTAGTTCCATTTCCCAGTGAACTCCATCACAATATTCACTCTCTCCTTCCAATCAGGAGTGATTGTTGCAACACAATTTCAAATCAGCAACGTTCATTCATTAAAATATATGTCGCAATTAACATCATAGGCAAAAATGTTATAAATTGAGTCCCTTTTGCAAAATGGTTTGAAATTGTGCGGAAAATAACAATGTATTAACAAAATTTTATATACATCGCGGGGCTTGCTTGCTTTTAGTGAAATAAAGAACGAAAAAAATTATATTCTGAACTACCAACCGGATGGTTAGATTAGAATCTTGGTGAGAAAGTCGCACAAAATAAATATATACATTAAACTAAAAAAGATAGTTTATTCCATTTCGTTTTCAGAATATTTTTGTTTGAAATTATTTAACTTTGGAATATAATTATTTTCAGAATGCACTACTGTGAACGAAAATAGATAAAATGAAAAAAAAAAGTGGATTTAGTCTAAAATATCTTATTAAAATATAAATGTTTGGAGAATTTTGATTAGATTTAAATGGTGGAGTAATATAGATGTACCAAAAACATGAATGAGCTGGCGTCTGATCATATGTTAGTGGAGAGCTTTCTCTGAGAACAAAATTCCAGGTGGCCTACAGCTGTATAATGATGCTACCTTTGTGAAATTACCAAAAACCCCACCATTTTCCAATTTCATTTATTTATATATTATGCTATAAGTTACCCTCACATGTGCGCCGCTAATGTTCACACTCTTCTCTTCTCTCCTTCAAACCCATGCCCATGCCAGCTCAGACACAAATTCTGCAAAACAACATATTTTAACCAAAACCATAAGTGAAAATTATTAGGTACGAGAGTAAGACATTATTTGATTAAAACTCTTGAAAATGAACAATGAATTTTCTACCTATGCTATATAAATTGACTCAACTAATTTCTGAATAGCAGCAACGCGAAGGTAATGAAAATGAATAAATAAAGAACTAAATTTTAAAATAATTGTCTTTTAACCCATTCCAACGGTCACTGACTTGAGGGACACACGACACAGTACAAGGACCGTAAATTCTCGTACTGTGATAAGTTGTGACTATTTACTAAGGTCAGTTGTGTGGTTCCCTTGAAATAAGGAGGTTGTGCTAGTAATTTGACACCGACGAATGGGAAGAGAAGAGAAGAAAAGAGAGGCTGGTTGCGAACATCATCAGTATTATTAAGGTGTGTGAGCATTTCATGTATAGAGAGTGCAGTCATGGGCGAGTCAAGCGACTCTGTGTCCATTGACATTGATTTGATACCTTTGGGAGGAAAGGTAATGCCACTTTATCACGTGCTAACTGTGAAGAGAACCGTGATTTCATTTTATTCTTCTCCAAGTTTTGACATGGTGTAATGGAGTTTCTATGATAACCATGTACTTAACATAGATTATACTTTTGCAGGAATGCACGGTGAAAACAAGTAAAGGTTCTTTGTCTGTGCTTGTATGTGGAGATCAAGAAAAACCCGCTCTCATAACCTACCCGGACGTCGCCCTCAATTGTAATCTCTTGTTTCTATTTTCTTGCTTATTGTTTATAATCTATTCAATATGAATATGAATATGAATGATTTTGGTTTTTTTCAGATGTGTCTTGTTTCCAGGGACTGTTGTTCTGTCCAGATGCAGCTTCTTTGTTGCTTCATAACTTCTGCATTTATCACATTGATGCTCCTGGGCATGAGGTCGGTATTTGCATTCTCGTTCTTTTTTTTCCAAGTTTCATGTTCGGAGTTATGTATGTGCAGATAGGCTTTTCTATGTGACTCTGTCCTTTTACATTATAAATTATTTGGCACCTTTCAATGTTGTGAAAATGAATGTAACTTGCGTATTAGAGTTGACTTGGATGTAGAATGTCTGGGGTGTTCTCTTCTCCTGGTGTCTAATTTGACTCTCTTATCATTTGTTTAAGAGTTATTGCAGTTGGGAGCTGATGTCATTTCTTCTGATGAACCATTGCTTTGCGTCGATGACCTTGCTGACCAGATTGCAGAAGTCCTTGATTTCTTTGGGTATGTTCAACATCTGATGTTCAAAATATCCCCTAATGTTTTACTAGGAAGAAAGTGATATCTTTCTGTGCATCGATGCGGATGTGTCTTAGGTCTATGTAAAGGAACTTTAAGTATTTGTTGTTGAATATATTTTTAGATTACTGAAACGAGCCTCTTTGATATTCTTACTTGGTTTAGGATTTTAACCCTTATCCAAAACCCTCTTAAATCAGGCTAAGGGAGGTTCTGTGCTTGGGTGTAACAGCTGGTGCTTACGTTCTCACTCTATTTGCTGTAAGTTACCATGTGTGAATTATAACTTCATCTACCATAAAAATCCAGTGTAGTGAACCGTGGTGCTTTTTTCTAATTTGACAGATGAAATACAAAGAACGAGTGCTTGGACTGATTCTTGTTTCACCTATTTGTAAAGCTCCTTCATGGACTGAATGGCTATACAACAAGGTTTAATATCTCTGTTATCTTTTTCTTTTATCTTATGTTGTCTACTGAAGTATTTGTATCTGGATTAAGGCGTTTAGTAAAACATTAACTGTCAAGGATGCGCACCTTTTTTGTATGCTACAGAACATTAAGAAAACTTAAGTCTATCATGTGTGTCTGACATAGCAATAAGTCCAATGTCAGCATAATTGGTCATCATATCCCAATTTCATAGAAGCTTGAAACTTTTAAAGCAACCAAAAAATTAAAAAGAACTCATTACCCTTGTAAATATAAGGTCTGCCTAAGATTTTTTTTATACCATTCATGCAGGTGTTGATGAATTTATTATACTTTTATGGTATGTGCGGTTTACTGAAGGAATGTCTTCTGCAACGTTACTTCAGTAAGGTATTTTTCCCATGCTTTCCCTCATCCCTCTTTGTGAAGGTGGAATCGTTGCTGTATATTTTATTACTTCTCTGCATTTGTTATAGGAACTTAGGGGCAATGTTCAGGGAGCAGAATCGGACATAATACTAACATGCCGAAGGGTATGAATATTTCAGTTTTAGTAACAACTAGTACACTTAATTTTCCTTGAGTACTTGCATAATTTGTATCTGTAGAACTCTCACTAGCTGATCGTCTTTTCTGATGCCATATTGCAGCTTCTAGATGAAAGACAAAGTTTGAATGTTATGCGATTTCTCCAAGCAATCAATGCGTAAGTTGTTTATGAAGTTCACTTAAGTTGTTAGAACATTGTTTTCTACAACTAGAATTTGAACCGGCATGTTATAAAAATTATTGTTTCTGTGATTTTTTACCACGGTTAACTTCTTGCAGAAGGCATGACCTCACTGAGGGTCTGAAGGAACTGCAATGTAAGACACTTATATTTGCAGGAGAGAGCAGTCCATTCCATGCAGAATCTGTGTACATGAGCACAAAAATGGACAACAGAAACTGTGCGCTTGTTGAGGTAGATAATATAATCCATTCATTATATAAGTCAACATATATATAATCTAGTAGAAATAACATGGTGAATTTAATATTCATGCTCAGGTTGAAGCTTGTGGTTCATTAGTAACAGAAGAGCACCCAAATTCCATGATAACACCACTGGAGTGTTTCCTAATGGGTTATGGCTACCACAGACAAACACATGGTGCTTCCTCTTCCAGCAATGGGTCAAACCCAGCAAGCCCCTCTAGTCATTCATGCATAGCACCAGAACTCCTCTCCCCTGAGAGTTTAGGTATTAAGCTGAAGCCCATCAGAACCCGAGTTGATGTTGAAATCTAACTTTGGCCAGCCCCAATACTGCAGTGGAATGAGCTAAATCATTGCACATAATATATAATATATATGGCTAGTGTAGGATATTCTTTGATTGTGTTGGAGGACTAATGATCCTGTTTGCAAAATGGCTGTTTTTCCTACAAATGTAAAAAAGTAGGAGCTATCTTTATCTTTATTTTTTATAGTTTACAATAGGACTATTCTTTTTACTAATCATGTTGTTTCTTGAGATAGATCTCTCACCTTACTGCTTTTCAGGTTTAAGCAATGAGGTCTGTTTGTTGTTACTGATGTTGATTTCTTGTAATGAATATATATGGATTAACTTTCCCCTTTCACTATTACGGTTTACGGACTCGCAACATTACTTGTTTTTGCTTTTAGCCTTTTTTTAGGGTTTAATCATATGCGCCTTCTAACATTGTCAATTATTTTGGACAATAGGTGAAAGGTAGGTTTTTAAAAGGTAAAGTTTTACTTTTTAATAAGTTTGTGTTAGCAAATTTGGACCCAAGAAATTTAAATAGCTGTCAAAGTTTGGAAAGCCCTTCTTTTGGCCCATGAAAGGTAAAATTTGTCCCTAAGTACTATTAGGAGAAATAAATTAAGAAAAATGAAATTAATTTCTTAAACTAAACTAATATGTAAATGAGATCAAACAAGATTCTGAAAAAAAAAATTAATAGAAAATACTTTTATGTATTAATTTATTAACATTATGAATAGTGAAATAATATAATTAAAATATAGGTATAATTACTGATTTGGTACCTCAATTTTTTTGTTAAGTTCAATTTGGTACCCAAATTTTTGGTTTGTTCAATTTAATACCCCAATTTTCTAAAGAGATTTAATTTGGTCATCTCCGTTAAGTTGGAGTTAACACCGTGTCCGTACAGGACACGTGTCAAGCCATGAAATTTTTAAATTTTTTAAATTTCTTTTTTAAAAAAATCATTTTTTTTACAGGACACGTGTCAAGCCATGGAATTTTTTAATTTTTTTAATTTTTTTTTAAAATTATTTTTTTCAAAATAATTTATTTTTTTTCAAAAAAATTTTAAACTGTCTCGTGTTAGTTTATCATCGTATCACATGACAGCTTACAATCATGACACGTGGCAGTGATAATAGTTGTTTTCAATTTAGTACCCCAATTTAAATTTTTGGTTCAATTTAGTACCTCAATTTTTTAAAATGATTCAATTTCATCCTTTCCAATTTGAGACCAAATTAGTAACTAAGTTTAATTATAATTTATATATACATGTTAAAATAATTGTTTTGAATTTATACATCAAATCACTACACCTAAATATACAAATTATTTTATTTTCTACAAGTATAAAAAATTTCATGTGTAAAAAATTACAAAGGTTAAAATGTAAAAAATAAAATAATTTAAGTATTTAGGTGAAATGGTTTGATGTATATATTAGAAAAAGTTATTGTAACATGTATATATAGGGTACTAAATTGATCTCAAATGGGAGAGGACGAAATTATAACATGTATTTACTAATTTGGTCTCAAATGGGAGAGGACGAAATTTGATCATTTTAAAAAATTGGGGTACTAAATTGAACCAAAAATTTAAATTAGGGTATTAAATTAAAAACAACTATTACACGACCACATGCATGATTGTAAGCTGACACGTGGCACGATGATAAACTGACACGTGGCACTTTTAAAATTTTTTGAAAAAAAAAATTGAAAAAAAAATAAAATAAAATTTCATGGCTTGACACATGTCCTGTAGGGATACAGTGTTAATTCCAACTTAACGGAGAAGACCAAATTGAATCTCTTTAGAAAATTGGGGTATTAAATTGAACAAACCAAAAGTTTGAGTACCAAATTGAACTTAACGAAAAAGTTGGGGTACCAAATCAGTAATTATACCTAAAATATATTTTATAATAGATCTTTAAGATAAAGAATATCAATATTAATATAATATTACTTCTATATAATATTGTTAATATACTAATAGTCTGTACAAATAAAGAAAATTAAGTTAAGACTACTCATAATAGAATCCGAACTCGAGATTTGTCTGATGATGTGTCAGTTGAGTCTAAGGTACATTTCAGTCTCAATTAGGGACAAATACATCTCGATTCAATTTAATCTAGACTCGGGGGTATAGACAGTTGGAAATAGCCTAAGTGTAAGTCAAAAGTTTTACATTGAATAGAATAGACGAGTTAAACATTATATAAGAATAAAGAACCATAACACCATTGTCTTAAAGTTTTGGGGTAAAAATGGTGTCAAATGTCTTATATGCATAAGACTAATGTCAAATATATATAGAACCACAACCTCTCAAATAACCATAATCCATATATGAAAAAATATAACCCATCAGTGATATAGAGCTGATGGTTCGGGTGACTGACCGCATAATCATAACCAAGAAGGGTTCACCGAAGTAACTGACTGCATAATCACAACCAAAAAGGGGGTCACCATACACATGAAGGAAAATATATCATAGGAAAAAAAATAAAAAATAAAAAAGAACTCATCCTTGAGGAGAGATTATTGGGAATAGTCCAAGTGTGAATCAAAAGTCTCACATGGGATAAAATAGACTAAGTTAAACACTATATAATAATAAAGACTCATAACATTATTGTCTTATGATGTGTTTGGATGGAGTATTACAATGAAGCAATTATTTTTTGGCTTAAATATGTTTTTGGTCCCTTAGGCTTTGTTCACTTCCAAAGATGGATTTGAGAGAGAGGGGGAGAGGATGGGTTTGAGTGAATTTGAAAGTGAATGGTATGTTGTTTTTTTTAAAGAGATTTAAAGGTGATTATAAGTGAATTTAGTAGTAAAGTTTGTGAGAATTAGTGAGTGATTTGATTAATATAATAGATTAAAAAAATGTTTTAATATATTTAAAAGAGAGTTTACCATTTTACCCTTATGTAATAAGTAGTATAAATTTGTGTTTGTATGAGTTTAATAAATTTTTAAATTTTTTATTTAATGATACACTTTAAATAAATAATTTACAAAAAAATTAATAAGATAAATTATTTATAATCATAGTATTGAAATAAATTTTATCAAGCAATTGTGAATATCATTTTATTTGAAATTTAAAAATTAGTACCAGTACATCACTTCCCATGATGTGGTGTATTGTTGGAGAGAGCATGCAAAGATCAGTACCCCATCGTCGAACACCACCTGCAAAAAAGGAACACAGTTCATACACCCACAACAAAACAGCTTCGACTATGGATGGGATCCGAAATCACGGATCGATTCCACTCTCCCATGAGCCAAGAACTTCTCCAATCCACTCTCCCATGAGCCAAGAAAGTTCCTCAATGTGCCAACTCCAGCAACTCACGATCCACGCATGGAGGGATCGGATCCGCCACTTCTTGGATCGATTCCAAGCTTCATTGGATCGATTCCACAGTTGGAGATCGGATCTGCTACTTCTGGATTGATTCCAAGCTTATCCAAGTTGCACTAGATCCGTTCCAAGGCACAAGTAAGCTGAATCATATCCGTTCTAGGGCACGAAGCGTAGGGGATTTCTCAAATTCTCAGGCCACCAGCATTGCACAACACGTGAATAATTTAATTTGATGAGGATAAATGGGTCTTTTAATAGAACTCTCCTTCAAATCCCATCTTATTAAGCGGGATTACAATATCAACGTATCCTTCAAATTCTTCCCAAACCTCGCCTGGATATCATGCTAAACGAACAACCTTTATACCTCCTAATCCATCTCCTAAATACACCGAAACGAACACACATTTAACTTTCAATGAAATTTAGAATTCGTACATTTCGAAACTTTGAACTAATTTAATTATTCATCTCTTAAAATACGTAAATTTAATCTCTTTAATTTAATTAAATTTTATTATTTATTTAATATTTCGCACACATCTTAACTTTGAATTTGAGTTATTTATATTCTAAGAAAAAAAAACTCTGGACTGGATTCCATGTGTGAAGAGTTTAAATCGAAACAAACATGTAAAAAGTACCGGGTCATGCATGTCGAGTTAATTTTCATCACATTGGTTGTGTAACAATTAGCACAATTTCTGTATTAGCTGGGAATGAGTACAGAGAGATTTCTTAATAATTGAATTGTGCTCTAACTAAATACACGGGGAGACTTTACAAATTGCAAGCTAATGGCAATAAACACTGTACTGTGCTACAGCAACAAAATTGTAATAAAGAGAAACAATTTAAAAGTATTAGTGTAATTTGTGCTACCGTCCCCATTTTACTCTCTTAACCTAATCATTCGCTAGATTGGTATGTATCTCTTCAAAGCCTGCTTCCCTCCAACCGCCACGGCGGCGGCGATCCCTCCGATTGCGCCGGCAATGGCGGCGGATCGAGGTCCGGCGGCGGCCCTGTAGAGTGCTCCGGTGCCGAGTCCAGCGATGGCGCTGTTGACTAAGTCATCGGTGCCCCTGGCGTGGATCATCCCACTCTCGAGGCCGGCGAAGATGAGGCCCAGGACGCCGAGCGAGTTGCCGAGTTTGCGGCCCGCGTGGCCACCCGAGTTGAGGATTCGGTTGAGACGGATTTTGAGGGAGTCGCCGGACTCGGCCTCGCGGAGGCCCTGGACGGTGCCTCTGGCGGCGCCGATGATTGCACCTGAGAGGTAGGCGGTGCCGGTGTAGTACTGGAGGTTGTCGCCCCAGGAGCGGTGGGTCCTGGCGGCTTCTTCCGAGAAGAGGTGCTCCGGTGCGGTGGGGAGGTTATAGAGCTTTTGGATTGGCACGTTGAGGTCCTGGTAGGGATGGTAGAGGCGCGTGTTGTTCTTATCCTTGGAGTTGCTTGAAGAATCCGCCATCGCCGTATGTGAATGAAAGAAAATACGAGGGTCGTCTAAGCAGCGTAGGGTTTAAGGAAGATGAAGGGTTTTGTAATTTTAACTTGTTTTTAAGATTCCACTTGTATTTATTTATATAAATATTATGAATAACCTCACTACTATTCTTTTTCAAAAGCAGCACCAAAGTCAGAATATATTTTGTTACCAAACTAGGAATTTACTTTCTCTTTCTCTGATATATATACATATAATGTTATTTATAATAGTTATTTTAAAAAAAAATCATGAAAATTGTTTATTTTTTATTTTTAATATAATTTAAGCAACTTATTTATTTTATTTTATTTATTTTCTTATTTCAATATATATTTGTGTTATTAAATTCTTTTCTCTATTGTTATAACTAATATTTTTATTTTCATGTTAATTAAGAGTATAACAGAACAGAATACAAAGTATGTCATCTTTAAAATTAAAAAATAAAAGACAAAAGGGTAAACTTTTATTAGAAAAAATTATACTAAAAAAGGAATGAGGGAGTGACAGTCAAAACATCATTTGGGTATTTCATTTCAAAATTATTAATTTAGGTATTTAAAAAAAACAAAACTCATTATATTTTTACTATTTATAAAATTTCTCTTTTTAAGGTTCTTTTATTTATTTTTATTTTCTCCAATTAATTTGAATCCGTTAACTTATTGAATTAAAATGTGTGATTTGATTTTAATAGTCATCCTTCTATTCGGTTAAGTATTTTTTTTTTACTAATGTTTTATTCAATTTTGAAAAGAAATAAAAGATATTAAATATTTTACTACTATTCATTCCATTTTTGAACCAATTATTGATAATAATTTTAAATGGAAATTGAATTTAAAGTTTGATTTTGTCGAAAGAAAAATAAGTCAAATAAATTATATTAAAGTACAATGTTGAATAATAAAAATATCAATTTATCTTGAATGATAAATATACTTAAAATATGATTGAGATGTGATTTGATTCATGTGGAGAGTACAAGAAATAGAACACAAAATCAAAAAAATCTTATTAAAAAATTTGTATGACTAGTTTATGGATTTTTTTTCCTGAATTAAGTCAATAATTTTATTATATCTCATTTTGTTATAACTTAACACTTTTGTCTAGATCAAAATTTTTGGCCTGAACGACTCATCTTAATTTTAATCCATATCAACTCGTCTCGATCTTTGGTTCAATTAGTCTATTTTGACATTTGGTTCGAGTGAACCATTCTCGATTTTTGACCTAAAAGTACAATTACCAATATAACTTGTGTAGAGAGATCAACAAAGAAAAAGAAAAAAGTTATATAAACAATCACAACAAAATGATGCACTAAAGTCGCAAAAATGTAAATAATAAAAAATAAAAAAACCCAACATAACCTTAAAAATATAATTTATATTGGTTAAATATGTAAGTGATGATATATAATATATTTCTTGCAATTACAATTACGTCACTCTGTGAATATTAACGTCAATTTTAAGTGAAGAGTGCTATTTTAATGACGTAAAGTAATATTGTCCCACTAGTATATATATTTTTTTCATTATTATTGCTTCATTGTTCCATTTTGTAGAACGTGTGTGATAATCTTTTACATTCTTAGACTTTAAGATAAGATAGAAGTATTAAAAACGAATTATTGTATACGTTGTCAAAGGGATTTCGTTATTTAAATTTGAATATAAATTTGGCATTCCTAAATTTTGTCGAATTGCTTATAATTTGAATATTTATTTATTAGCTCTTTTGGTAACTTTTCAATTATAAATAATTTTATAAATGTTCAGCATACAAGAAAACTGTTAATAAAAAATTCTACTACGACAAAAAAAAAAAATTAAGTAGCTTTTAAATTTCACTTTTTTAAAATTTTAAGAATGTATCTATGTAGCGAAACAATATATGAATTAATCTATTTTGGGGGCGCGTTACGAATGTTTTTAGTGCCTCTTGTTGTTTTTATTTAATTAGTTAATGACTTTGGATAATATCATCTTTAGATTGACTAGGTTGAGAAATCTTAATCCACGTGCCAATCACAATCTAATGATGATTTGTACCACACTAATTGAAAATAGGTATATTCCCCTCATCAAACAATATGATTGATATATATTAATTATTAAAAGCTATTTATTTTATGACTTTTTAGTTTTTTTTTTTTCGGTTAACTCTCTAACAAATTGTAATAGATTAAAGATTTTAAGCCGTATATACAAATGAAAAGAGATTACCCTCGACAAGTTTTTGGTAAGATAAATGGATTTAGTTATATCAAAACTAAGAAAGATGGTTCTCAACTCATTTTCTTTTTCGCAAAATAGAGATATTGGATCATATTTAAATCAGATTATCCTTACCTTATTCTTACATTGTGACTCGAAATAAATTGGTTAACAAATTTAAAAAAGATGAATGAATTATCCATTTGAGAACCGACGATTAATGTATATTGGTTTCACCCATGGTCACAATCTAAGAACTGTTAATTAATATTTTATAAATTTTAAAATAAAAGGGAGAAACGTATACCTTTGAGTGTCCTTGTGATTCACGAAAGGATAATAGAAACTCGTGAAAAACGAGTATAAGATGACCAAATGAATAGGAGTAGCCACAGATAATTCTTAGTTTTCAATAAGATTTATGTTTGAGTAACGTTATAGAATTTGATAGTACAATATATATTTAAATCTAAGTAGCAATAAACAAATTCACAGGCCTATTTGCATGATGTAAATTTAAACCATTTGTTATTACGAAATCGCTCTTCAATAAATTTCCTGGTCGATTTCGACAAAAATAAATAAATAAATTCTACGAACAGTTGATTAGATACGTGATATTTTGGGAGTGGGGTTAGTAACTGTAAAATTGTCATTGTATTTACTTTGTTCACCACCGAGATGAAGTTGTATGAGCGATCCAAAAGCCATGACAGTGTACTTTGTATTACTTACTTAACTATCCAGCGGTACTTGCAAAAGTAAAAGAAGCCCACAAAGACGACCCATTTATTTTAGTTTTGGGTATGTTGACGTAAGTTCGGCCCACAATGGTTTTTCAATAATTGAGATAAAATTGAAAGGTTGAAGGAGAAGACAAAGGCACGCTCACATGGAACCAAAACTCTATTCCAAAACGAGGTGCATAATGCAAACAAAGTAGTGAGAAAAGGTTTTGAAGATAAAAATAAATGCAGCTGGAAGCAAGGCATGCCCCCCCTCCTCCGTTTTGAGTGAAATAGGTCAAAACTGAAAAGGTTGTAGGGGAAAAAAAAAACTGGCAGGTAGAGAGAGGTACGAAGGGTGGAGATTGAAGCAATCTAATGAGAAGAAGAAGAAGAAGAAGTTGCTACTTATGACATATCTCTTTCCACAACTCATTCCAACCTGGTTAACCACTTACCCCACCCCCCTTTTCTTATTTCGCCCACCCCCCCGAGGGATGGCGGTGATAATATGATAGAGAGGGAGGACTGAAATGCAAAGAAAGTGGCGGAAAGGGGAAAGTAAATGGTTGAATGTGGGGGAAATATTCTTATTGTTGGCGCTCTTAGATCCAAACTCTACATGGAATAGTAGGCCCAACATATCCATCAATAAATTGAAATATTTTGAGTGAGGCTGTACTGTAGCACTGTATCCTCTGTACCATGTGAAGATTCCCATCCTTAAATAATTGGTCCCATCCTCTGCATGTTTTCACGTGTCCTGCCATTCGGATGCCGTTAATTACACCATCATGAGCATCAGCTACTGCATAGGATTCGAGTGGCCCAGTGACAACCAAACCAAAAAATTTTATTTTTATTTTTATTTTTTCTTCCAACTCCCATTTTCCACCTCACTCTCCCTCCACGCGCGTCCTCCCCAATCCCCAATCATGCATCCCATCATGTCACACACTTCCCTCTTCTTCAAGCAACTGCATCATCCTCTTCTATATACTCCTGCCAATCATTCTCCCTCAACTCGCATCCATTTTCTCATCCTTCTGTCTAAACTTTTTCCACTACAAGGAATAACAACGCATCATAAAGATCACTTTGGATTTTATTTGCAAATGGGAAAAAGGCTAAAAACCACTGGATATGCTTCTTTTTTATTTCTAACGTGCTCTGATTCACCTCTTCAAGAAAACCACATTTTCATTTCTAAAATATATTACCAAAATCATCATCATCTTCTAAAATATTAACAATTAATTCCCATGAATTTTTCCTGATAGCGAGAGATGCATGACAAATAATTCTTTCTTTTGATTGATATCGTTATCACTTGATAATTAATCCAGGAAGAGTGTTTAATAATTTCTCTGCTAATTAACACTTCTTTTATTATTTTATTTATCAGTATTATTATACAGAATATTGTCTGGTAGCTAGGGGTGTGAGTTCACTTTCTTCCAAAAGGGTGTGGTGGTGGGCTATCATTTCCTTTCCATGCAAGGACAAATTCTTTGATAAATGTGAGAGAGAAAGAAAGACAGAAAACAGAGAGAGAGAGAGAGAGTGAGGTTGGTGCGTGGTTTGTAAGTTGGTTGTATGCTATTGCTGATTTTAATTTACAGTGAGCACAGGAAAGAAGAGGTAAAGAAGAGAGAAGTGTCAACACAAAACACAAACACAAACATGTTCGATGGAGTACCTGACCAGTTCCACCAATTCATAACTCCAAGGACCTCACTGCCCCTTCACTTACCTTTCCCTCTTCATGCTTCTGGCACCCCCAATACCACCTTCCCTTCCAATTTTGATCCCTATAACCCTCATCAACTCCCACTCCAACCCAACACTCTCTTGCACCCTTTCCCTCCTCACAAAGATGAACACCACAAGGACCAAAACAACACTGTCCCAATGAACTTCCAAATCCAAAGAGATCAACGCCACCAGCAACTGCCCCAGCTCATTGATCCCTGGACCAACGACGAACTCCTTGCGCTCTTGAGGATCAGATCTAGCATGGAGAGTTGGTTCCCAGAACTCACTTGGGAACATGTCTCAAGGTAACCGTTCATTAACTTAATACTATTCTTGCAATTAAATACCTTCCTTTTTACTGTTATTGTCTCTCTTCCAGCTCTTTTTCATCAACAATTCTCTCAGAAATCAACACAATAAATTCTTTAACAGAAAATTAATTACGAGCTGCACTTTGTGTTTGATCAGTGTGGTTGCATCGTGTGCTACCTAAAACCTTTCATGTGGTAGACAAAAGCACACGTGCACCTACACTTTAGCTCACACACTGACACCTTGACACACATAAACACTCAGCCCGAGAGGAAGGAAGAGACGAAAATTGAAGGAAGAAAGCAAATTTGTCTATTATTATACGTGTTCCAGACAAAGATGCTCTTAGATGCCTCATTCCATGGTTGGTTTTTGGATTTATATAATTTATGGTGTGGGCGCAGGAAGCTGGCAGAGCTTGGATATAAAAGGAGTGCAGAGAAGTGCAAGGAGAAATTTGAAGAAGAAAGTAGATACTTCAACAACAACATTAATTACGGCAAGAATAACAACAATTATCGCTTCCTCAGTGAGCTTGAACAGCTTTACCATCAAGGGGGTGCTGATCATCTCGGGACCCAAGAAAAGACCCAGCAACACAAACAAGACAAGATGGACCACCATCCCTTGGAAGAAGGGGATTCTGGAAAACTTGAGGCGCCGGTCACAAAACAAACCCACGATGTTGATGATGATGCTGCAGCGGAAAAGAATCAGGGACGCAAGAGAAAGAGGCCCGGTAGGTTTGAAATGTTCAAGGGTTTTTGTGAGAGCATTGTGCACAAGATGATGGCACAGCAAGAAGAGATGCACAACAAGCTCCTCGAGGACATGATGAAGAGAGATGAAGAGAAGTTCACGAGAGAGGAAGCTTGGAAGAAGCAAGAGATGGAGAAGATGAACAAGGAGCTCGAGATGATGGCTCGTGAACAAGCCATTGCAGGTGATAGACAGACCAACATTATTCAAATACTGAACAAATTCTCAGTCCCTCCTGCTTCAAACAAGAGTCTCAAGGTAGTAAGCAATGGTTCAAACCTAAAATCTCACACTACGAAAAACCCTAATCCTTCACAAAACATCCCAGCTACAACAGAAAACCCTACCTCCAGTCTTGCACAAGACACATTACAACTTATTACGAATCCTTCTACTTCTTCCTCTTCAGTTCAGGTTCCTCAGCCCAACCCTAGTTCTTCCTCTCTAAATAGCCAGAATAACATAAACCCAGCAGAGAGAAATTCAGTTTTGAATAAAAGCTTGTCACCAAACGTTGGTGGTGAGAAAGACGATGTTGGGAGAAGGTGGCCAAAGGACGAAGTGTTAGCACTGATAAACCTGAGGTGCAGCAGTGTGAGCAACAACAGCAACAGCAATGAGGAGAAGGAAGGGAACAAGGTGCCTCTGTGGGAGAGAATCTCACAAGGGATGTCGGAGTTAGGATACAGGAGGAGTGCAAAGAGGTGCAAAGAGAAGTGGGAGAACATAAACAAGTACTTCAGAAAAACCAAGGATGTTAACAAGAAGAGGTCCCTTGACTCAAGGACTTGTCCCTACTTTCATCAATTGAGCAGTCTCTATAATGAAGGAAAACTTGTTCTACAATCCGAAAAACCAGAAAGCCACACGAATAATCCACCTGAGAATAATCTGGAGCAAGTGCAACCAGATCAAACACGAGCCGAGTCTTCTTCTCAAGTGGGGTCTGGTGGTTTCAGTGTGCAGCAGCAGGTTGATCATGGAGGTGAGAAAACCTTGATGCAAGTACCTTCTTTGGATTTTGATCAGTTTTAATTCATTGATTTGTCCAGGCACAAAAATAATAACGAGTACCAACTCTTTTGTAACTTCTGTGTTTTTGTTTTTTTGGTTGATGCTGGTTTTCTTTATAATATATATATATATCTATATATATATATAGCATATAAAATTGATTATTGTATATCCGAAAAGCTTAGAATTTGGGTGGCACCGACAGCTATAGCTAGTTTGAGGAATGAGAACAATTAATATTTCTATTCCTGTGTAAGTGTGATATTTATGTTGTATTTTACTTTATCTTAGTGAGGGGAATCAATTGATGTTTGATATTTGTTTTAATGGGGAAGACATTGACCCTGTTAAAAAAATAAAGGGAGGGGAAGGAAAACATTCTTTAGGACATTCTTCACTTTTGTAACTAGTCACTGGAACTAACAAAAGGTTAAAGGAAGCATCAGTCTTTTTCGTCCAAGTATACTGGGAAAACGAGTTTAGGTATACTCACCCTAAAGTCCCGCCAACATAAGGTTTATCTCTAATGTCCAACATTCAAATTTTTACTATTATGGATAACTTTGTCACCCACCAAGTAATAATGAATCTTGTACTCAAGTGCTAGGGGCCACATCCTTAGAATTTTCATCAGATCACCAAAATTATCCATTTTCCATCTCCCCATTTATTAACATCGCATTACATTTGGCAATGCAAAGGAAATTACTAGTAAACTATTACACAAGTTTTATTTGCATCCATTTATTAACTAATTAGTAATTTTCCATAAGTTTGCTTACATTATATTTATAGAGAAATTGTATATACATGATAGGGATATAAACCTTTTGAAAAACAAAACAAATAAATGAGAATAAGTTAGTAAGTGTTGAGATAAAGGGAAACTTTACATTCTTTTTCTATATAACTATATTGTGTGGGTAGGCTATTTTTTACATCTTGGTATTTAGATTTTAAACAAGAGAGAGACTCAAGTTATCCATATAACTAAATATTAGAAAAAATATTTGTATTTAATAACTCTTTTTGTGCATTTAATTAAAATATTTTATTAAATAAAACAATCTTTGTAAAAAAATATTAAATCTTAATCATCTACATTCATTTTTGATTCACCTAGAGCAGTAGACGTGTAATTCTGTTCAGTGTAAACATTTAATACCATGTTTAATCATTAATATTTCAAAGTTAAGCAATGTTAGTCCAATATTAATATTTTATCTTATTGATAACAATAACTTTTAATAGAGTTTAATGATATATATGTTAAATTTATTAGTAAACATGATTATTAATTGTACATGAATGAATAGACATGCTAATATTTTCTATATGCAGTTTGAAACATATTAACAATGCACTAAAAAATTGCAATATTATGTAACTGAATTTTCATATAACCAAAATTCTACCTTGGTAAACTATGAACCAAAACAACATTTAAGCCACTTTTCAAAGTATTTTATATTTTATTAAATGAATTGATTTAACATCTGGTATTTTCTTAAAATAATATAAATGTTTAACGTGTTTAAAATTTAATTTACATGATTATGAACTCATTCTATGAAAAAATATTTTTTTCGACAAACAAGTCTTGTACTTTGTTTGAAGCATTGAATTGTGTACATGGCGATACTATTGGGTAAAAAATTGGGTACCGATGAAAAAGGAGTTAGTTAGGTCAATATTGGAACAGTGTTTACACTCTACAGTACTCTGAGTTACTTCATGGCATTATAGTTCTTAATGAATGGCACCATTCATTTCGATAGGTAGTTGTCAGTGCACACAGTGCATATATTTTCGTGCCAAAATCATCTTCGTTATTCTTTCTTGATTGATTGATTACTTCTGCTTGATTCACAATCTTCCAAATCTTTCTTGTTTTTTTCTCACCAGAAACACGTTCTTCAGCAGGATACTACCCAAATCGGAACTACTAACACATCCATAAACCCTTTTTCTTCCCATAACTATTCTCATTCAAAACTTTATATAATTCAAAAGAGAGACGATAGGTAACAAGAGAGAGAAAAATATGTAGGAGATAAATAAAATGGTATAGAATAGAGTCAAAGAAGTGACGCAATATATCGTTAGAGGCCCACCAGTGGTATTCTTTTCTTTCTTTTTGTTTCTTGTGAGTCTAGATCACTTTTCTTTTTCTTATCATTTTCCAATAATATTTTTGCAAAGATCCACACTTTTAAGTATCTCAATCAGAGACATCCATTCAACTCATAAGAATTTTAATCTATGTATGCTAAAGATAACTACATGCTTTTAATTGTCCAAATAATAAACTGAGTTATAATTGCTACTAATAAATGTTAGAATATTTCAGTAAGAGTTTTATGATATTCAATGAAATAATTGAATTGATTTAGTTGAATGGCTTTTTATTTTAAAGTTTACTTGATTTTGTTTTTTGATTAATGGGTAATAAAAGAAAGCTCTTTAAAGTGTGACAAGCATCAAAATGAAGAGGTGGAGTTGGAGCACAAGAACACGTGTTACTGTGAATGCTAGGTAATGATGTTAAAGATAGAAGAAGTTGTGGAACGTAAGCCTTTTTCGATGCTTTAGGATGAGTGAATGAAAGTACGAAAGAAAAAAAAAAAAAAAAGCTAAAGAAAGAATAGAGAAAAGGATGTGAAAACGCAAAGAGAAAAAATGTGTACATAAAAGGAGGGTGGAATCAGTGTAATAATTTCTATGCTTTTTTCTCCTCCACTGTGCCATGCATACCACACTTTTCCATTTATTAATTAATTCAACTCCATGACTAACAAACTTTAATAAATCCCCTATACTTTTCAACTTATCATCACACAAAATCCCCTATTTTTGTTCAAGTCAAGATCTTTTGGTTTAGCCTCTTTCCCCCTTCCTTTTTAGATTATGAATCCATAAATTCTTCAACATCCTAATTATTGGCCCAATCTCATTGCTTCACTACTCACAAAGTGACAAACACAAATAGTTATTACCATTGGAAAAGAAACCAAGTATAAAAAAAAATATATCTTTAACCACATTAATATATGAGGGATGCAGTTCCTAAAACTTACTATTTTAAAAATTTTAAATTTGTTATCATATAAAACTATTATAAAAAAATTATTTACATGTTAATGTAACTACAATTCATATAAAAAAATAATTATTTTATTTATATAACCAAATATTTCATACAATAGATTATATTCAAAATCCTTATATTGCATCGGTCTGTCTCCATGAATTTTTTTTAGTAATACTTCGATTCTAAGCTTAAGGGTTTGAATGTTACGATTATTCTTGAACTGGTGATGATGAGTGTAACGTCCCATTTAATTATTTAGCGAAATTAAAGGAAAACGTCACACAATATAAGTACAGTAGCGTAGTCCTGGGGTCCTTAACCCAACCCCGACAAAACTCGGGCACACCACGATGCCAAAAGAAAGTTGAATACGAATACAACATAGAGTGTAGCGTAGAAATACTGAAAGAGATACATGGGCCATAGCCCTAAATAAAACACAAAGAAAACTCCAGCCCAGATGGCTAAGCAGCGGAATCACCATTCGCTTATTGACCACGAGAACCTCACCCATCTGCTCCCATCAACCAAGTTGATGATCATCGCAAGGAAAAACAGCCACATACAACACAACCATGCAACGAAACGGGTAAGCTAGAGCCAACGACATATGCATCAAACAGTCAAAAGTGTTTTCATCATCTCGCATTCATATAATCAACCAAACATGTTATGACTCTCAATCAATACACTACGACTCGACTCGACTCATCCGGATACGTATAACTTAGTCGGATTCAGCGGATGCTTGCACTTGTGGTGGATACCTCTGCTCGACCCTGAGCTGCTCGATCCTGAGCTACGTGTTACAAGTGTTACGATGAATCAAATTTCCCTCACCACAAGGTTAGCCCTTAATGGATTTCAGGCCTCCTGCTACTCTCACCACAGGAGTCAGTCCACTCTAAGTGAGACTAACTGGCCCCTTAGAGTGTCAGGATGCAGTCCTTACCTTGAATCCTTACCTAGTTATACAGATGGGGCACCACCGTGGACACCCACTAACAGGGGCCATGGAATTACGTCCCGACCACTGAAGCGTAGCCCCGGAGGTCTCACCTAGAGACCCCAAGGAATTACACGCTGACACGGACCAACATTCATAAAACAGCAGTAGGAGAACATCAAAAATCATGTTTACAATTCCCTACCCATCACTGAGATTTATTCCTCATACGCATCACACTTTGAATTCATACATTTGATCATCACCATCCCATGAGTCTAGGGTCTCACCTCATGTCAACACCATGTTCCTTTAGTTCCAAAACGCTCATGCATCTCACATGCCAGGTTCCCACAACACTCATCATTCATTTATCATGTCACGCATACATAGCAATCCATCATATATATCTATATATATACACATGCACCTCGACATACAAGCATACCTGGGTAATTTCCGCTCATACCATCACATAATTGTGCAATAGAATACAGTTCAGCCACCAAAAGATATGAAAACCCCAAACTGATCGCATTCTCGCTCAGACCGTCGCTCAGGCTGAGGAGTCTCGCCCAGGCGAGAGTCTCTCGCTCAGGCGAGTCCTCTTCGCCTAGGCGAAAGTTCGCGAATTTGGAACAGGGGCCTCCGCACGTTCTCGCTTAGGCGAGACTTGCCTCGCCTGGGCGAGACGTTCACGTGCTCGAAGTTGAGCGAGTCGCCTAGGCGACCACTTGCGCGAGAAGGCCTGGGCAAGCCTCTGCTCGCCTCGCCTGGGCGAGACATGCTCGCCTGGGCGAGTTTAACAGCCCGTAAAAGACGTATTTTGCACAAACCAACAACACACCACCCATTTCAAGCGATCTCCACAACATACACATTCAAGAATCATAAAGTGCACCACAAAACAGTTCACAAAACACAATAACAGTGAGGTTCTAGCTTCCCGTACCTGGACAAGTTAGCTGAAAACCTCGACACCCAAACTGTGGAGGACGAACAGCTTCTAGGAGCGGGCTCGAAGTTGGAAAACAGTGCGAGAATGAGTCAGATCGGAACCCTAACAACAACTTATGAAGAATAGACCAAGGAAAGGAAACTATGAGTCTGAGAGCACTTACGTGAGCTAGAAACGGTCAAACGGGAGGCAGAATGTCAACACGGTGGAACCCTAACGGGGAGAGTGCGGCTGCGGCTCTAAGCAACAAGGTAGGAAAATCTGAAAAGTGAGAAACTAGGTCAGACTCGAGTGACTTTATCTTTTGGGCCAACCCTAAGGCCCAATAGCTCAAGGGCAGCCCTTAAGACTTTAGGGCAGAAAACTGGCCTTACAATGAGGCAAAAAAAATTTTAACATGTATATTACATTTTACAAGGTGAAGATGTTGCTCACTCCATTAGTTTGTGTTTATATATTTTTATATGGTTGTTTTCCAAAAATATGAAAATTAAGTTGACATGTCTTAAAAATCAAATTTGAATAAGTGGTTTCCAAAACATTATTTTATTTTATACAAAATAAATATTTAGATACACTTTATGTCCTTAAAGGTTATGTTTTTATCATTTTGGAATATTTGGTCACTCTTTAAGTAACGCCCTTTTCTTGGCGTTGTTGGGTATAATTAATTTAATATTAAAACTGGAAAACATTAATGAAGGTATCTAAATTGATGAATAAACTTTTAAATTAAAATAATTAGATTATTCTTAATTATAAAACTAAATTAAGTAATATATTATTTTTTTATAAATAAAATAATTTCGTATAATTTATTTTAACTTGATATTGAGTTTTCCTAAATAATGATTTAAAATGAGATGGATGAAGCGAAGGGAAGAGAAAGTAAGAGATGGAAGGGAGAAGCGAGAAGAGATGAAGCAATGTAGCATACAGCGACAAGACAGGGGATGGATGCATATGGTGTAAGGTTGCTGTTGGGGAGTGGGTCCCACACCCATGTCTGCAATCAAACATCTCATACACTGCCACCACGCACCTCACATGTGCTTCTGCTCTCCCTTGTCTTATTCTCTCCGCTAACGTCCACACTACCAACAACACTACCTCCACTGCACGTGCATCTCCTGCTCCTACTCTCTCAAACCTTTCCTTCAATCTCTTCGTCAAAGTCAACGCCTATCAACCAAGCCCACCCCACTCACCAACAAAATATCTTTCGGCCCAAATCCTATCAATTTTTTCCGATCCAAATCTACTCTTCAAAAAATTACTCCAACAAATCATTTAACACAACGCCTTCAACTTCTATAACCCACATAACAAAAACCCATCTTCATCCACAATCTGTTTTATGGTGTGTATTCTTATTCAAATGTTTTTATTATTTCAAATTATATTATGAGATACGTAAATAATTATCATAGTACAAAAAGATGCTTATCAACAATGTTTTCCAAGTGGGTTCATATGTATAATGTATATATAATCTTAAGAACAACTATGCTATTATGTTTCCTCATTACATGCCTCAACCCAAAGTTACCAGACAAATGTGCTGCATCTATGTCTTAATACATAGCATTTAAATCTGTTTTAAAATGGTTTTTAAATTTATTGAAGTGCTATTTATCAAAATGCAAAAACCAATATATTAAATAAAATAAATAAAAACCAAAATGTTAGGAAGAAAAAAATGTTAAGATCAATTATATTGCCCTTTTTCTTTTAATTTATATATCCATCATTACAAAAAATCGTGTTAAATACGATGATTATTTGTTGCATAATATGACGCTTATGATCATCGTATTTTGCACGTGTGGCAGGACCACATACCGCCATATATTCTACCGTCACAAAGTATAATATGACAATCTTGTATGAAGCGCCGCAACACCCGTCATTTAATGCATTGCACAAATAATGGTAGTCGAAATTGTCATATTCACTACGTAAATAATGACATTTAAAATTGTCTTAATTTATTTATTTTAAAAGAATTTTAGTGCAAAGAACAACACTTACAAAGAATTTTAGTAATAAAATATAATATAATATTTTTGAATTGGTGTAATTTGAATGTAAAATTATTTTTTTATTTATTTAACTTGTTTTTTATAAAAGCAGAAAGTGTAAACAAAATTATCACATAGATAAATTTTGAACACAAATATTTTCATTCATACTGCATATTAAAAAAGTTTATATTATCCAACATCATCCAAAGGTGTACATGTTGAAAACAAAAAGCTAACAAAGATTGTGCATGTTCCTAACTAGTCTTGCCAACAAAGCCATTGACTGACAGTGAGGTGTTGCGATGGCTAACAATGAGGTGTTGTGGGAGGCTGATTGTGATTTCATTTGTTTCGTTCAGTAAAGGTAGCACACCTGATTACGTTTCTTCTAGGGTTAAACATTGAATGCAAAAGAGAGATAGGCGCGAGATGCAAAAAACAATAGTCTAATATAAAATAATGATGTTTGTAAATGTCATAATTTGTATGCACAATATAACAGTTATAAAACTGTCATATTATAAAGCAAATTATGACAGTTTTTAAGAACCGCCGTATTAAAACTGTCATATTTACTTTAATTTTTTGTAGTGTATACCTATATATAAAGGCATTCTCTTTTTCAATGTAACAATGTTAAATAGAAACTAATAGATTTTTTTTAATAAAATGATAGTAATATAATAATAATAATAATAAATAAAATATAGGTTAAAATACTCCATTGACCATCGTTTGTATATCAAAATCTCAATTCAATACTCATATTCTTATCAATTTCAAATAGGTCCATATTTTTGTAAATGAGTAACAATTAGGTCTTTTATATTAGTATGGAACTAACACCATTAAATAGGTGTCACATATCAGCTCCTTATTTTTTTAATTTTTTAATTTTTTTAATTTTAGTTTAGTTTTTTTAAAATATTTATGCCATGTGTCACGTGTGTAGTGTGCCACGTGTCAATCTAATATGATGATACGTGTCAAGTTATTGTATGACTCTCAATTTGGTCCCCATATTTGTTAATTTGATTTGATTTCAATCCCAAGTTTTTTTAAAAAAAATCCATTTCATGCGCTCCAAATTTCGATCAAATTTAACTTTTATAAAGATGTTATGATTATTTTTGTTAAAAGTGATATTTTTATTAAAAAATTTAATAATATTAAGTTTATTTAATATTAAAATATGTGACATGTGGACCTGATTGTTACTCATTTATAAAAATGTGGACCTAATTGATACTAATAAAAATTTGAGAACCAAATTAAGATTTTGGTACAAAAACGAGGACCAATTGAATATTTTAACCAAAAATATATTAATTAGTGGAAATTATGCTTTCTACGGTTTGCGAACGACCCACACATTTTGTGAAGAAATGTATTGATTGAAGCGAGTTAAAACAAAACATTACGAATAGGAAATGATGAGAAGAACTGAATTCACCAAAGGGAAAGCAGAACCCAGGAATTTCAATCTGGTAGATATTGTTGCCACTTTTGATCGGCACAAAAAGGTCGTGTTTCTCGTTACTGAAATCACAAATTATTTGGTTTGGATGATTGGTAATGGTGTTTTGATTTTTTTCACTTTTCAAAGGGAAATTGATGGATATGTGTCAGGCCTTACTTGTGACTTCTCTAATACATTCCTTTCAAAGAAAACCCTAAATAGGTGGGGGAGCAATGTTGGCATGTAGTGTTGTTAAACCTTATATGTTGTTGTTTTTTCCTAAGACTATATGAGAACTCAAATCTGAAGACAATAAGTGTGTTGGTATTTTTGACTTATATGATGTTGTTTTTTCCTATTTTTATCCAATATAAACTTTAACTCAAAATTGGGATCCCATTATCTACTTTCAGGTGTGAGTCTCTTCCATGTTGGTAAGTTCCACCAAAACATTGACCTTTAATTATACTGTCAGTTTATCATAAAAGGACACATTTGTCTAAAACATTTATTAGAAAGACTTTTAATACAAAGAATCCATAAATACGTAGGAATTATAACTCATTTTATATTATAGTTATTTGAGTCAGTCACAAAAAACAATTAATAGTTCTAATATCGCTTACGGATCTCTTTCAATGAGAGATGTTAACAAAATTTGAGACATATAAGTCTATTGATCTAAGATGAAGATAGATATCTAACTTTAAATCATAAAGAAAAGATATTTTGATGATGATAACTTATGAAGAAAAAGATGAAGTCTTAAAGATTATTTGGATGCAAAAACCATCATGAATACTTGTAAAAATTATATTTAAGTCATAAGAATGAAATTTCAATGTTAAACTAGAGTTGGAAAAAGTTTGAATGGTAAGTGGAAGACATTTGTAGTACAACAACATCTTTATCATCTTGAAAATTTTTGAAAGTCTTGTAAAAATGTTTTCTCGTTATGATAATCGATTATAACTTATAATAATATATCAAAATATTTTTCTAGGCTACGATAATTTATTATCTATGAAATAATTGATTATACAAGTAAAATTTGTTTTCAAATTCACTTTGAAATAATCGATTATCATAAACAATAAATGTTTATTTGGACCGTTTTATGAAATGGATTGAAGTGCAATTTTTTTTCTATGAATTAAGTTGAGCTCTTTGATTCAAAATACAAAATTCAAACTCTGAAACAGCTCTCCGATAAGTTTTTGTTTAACCTTGTTTTAAAAGAACGAATTTTAAGTTCCTCCAAATGTGTTCTTGTATGACAAGGTATCGTTCATATTGCTTGAGTTTAAAGTTTGGTTCATCCCATTAGAGAAGTATTTATCATTTTTTATGTGTTATCAATGAAAGTGTTTTTATTCTCTTGTGCTTTTCGGAAGAGGTGATTTACTCTATTTTTGCTTTGCAAAATTAAACTTTTATAAATTTTTCAAAGTTCTAGTACTTCGATATTTGCTATCAAAGTTTAAAGTATAAATTAAAGATTTATTTTAAAAAACTTTTAAATGCTAATTTTTTTCAAAAATCACATTTTTAACCTCAAACTAGTTATTCTACTTCACCTTTTATTTTAAGAAAGTCATGAATTTGTATAGAAGATTATGATATCACCTGCTACCATCAAACATTTTACGAAAAAAATATTAAAAGTATCATAATATAAAGTATTAGATACCAAATTAATTACCAAAAATTCTTTAATTCAAAGATTAAATCTGTAGTTACATATTTCTCAATATACATGTACTAACATTTTATTTTCTACTTTAAAAAATAAATAAATATTGTGCAACTTTAAATAATTACTCTCACCTATCAATCTATTAAGACGGAACCACATTGATCATTTGTAATTTTAATAAGTATCATTTGGTAAAAATTATAGTTAATATTACCTTATTTTATTAAATTAAATATATTTTTAAATTTACATTCACATGAGTTTATAACTCTAATGACATATACTTAATTAAAAAGTTGTAAAATTTACATGACTCATCTGACTATGAAAATTTAGTATGGACTCAATTCAAAGTTTCTAAATTTACAACACAATTAAGCTTATATTATAGTCATTGTAACACAATATAATGCAATAGTAAAAATATTTTAAATAATAAATAAAAATAAAAATAAAAATAATAATATAATATAGATAAGTTTATATAATAATAATTTCATAATATTAACGATAAAAAATTAATAATAATAATAATAATATTAATCAAAATAATTTATAAAGTGATAATAGTAATAATTAGAAAATCATAAATATTAATAATAACAATAATAATAAAAATAAATTCATAAAATAATAACAATATATAAAAGTAATAATAAAATAAAAACAATAATTATAATAATAAAAATATTAAAGAAAATAAAAAATAAGTTATAGTAATCAAAATAAATTCATATAATTAAATTAATAATATAGATAAGAATAATAATAATTTTATGTTCATTTTTTTGAAATATATTCTATATTTTTATATTTATTGCCTGGGATGACAATGCAGAACTTGTCTAACTATATGGTCCACAAAAAAATGTGGGACAGATCCAGGTATTGAGTCCGTTGATCTGCAAACATGCATAACCTAACACAATTATGTTCTTTTTATTTCTAATTATTGACGTATTGACGTATTGAGCCCGTTGACCTGCAAGTCCGCATAAATGCAATGATTTTGCATGCATCGTGGTAGAATATAAGGGTTTCTCAACAAAAAAAAATTGTGTGAAACTTTATTCACATATGAGAGGTGAGAAATGTAAAGAAATTGAATTATTTAAATTTTACATTAATTTTTATCTAGAAAACAATTTCATATTTTGTTAAAAATAATGAAAAACTAAAATTAAATAAAATATTTTTTATTTTTTATTCAATAATAATAAAGCATACTTAGATATTTATAAATATATTTTATTTTACAATTATTTTATTTTAATTAAAAATTATATTTAAAGCAATTAATTTTATTTTAATATATATTTTATTTTAAAATGAATAAAATTAAGTTTTTTATTATCTATATCAATCAATTTATCACAAATTTTTATAAATTTTCTTCTCATTTCTTATCATATTTTCCTTAATCAAATATTCCCACATTCACCTCCTTTTCTTTTCAATCCACTCTCTCAAATCCGTTTTCAAATCCAAACACAGCCTTAGACCATGTTCTTTTGAGATTAATGATTTGAGGGAGAGGGAGAGTAACAGATTGGAAGAATTATAGAATGAAGTTGGTGTTGGTTCTTTTAAAGGGTTTGAGGTGATTTTGTAGTGGATTAGAGAGAGAAGATTGTGAAAGTTTATGACTGGATTGACTAATGTGACATATTAAAAACCACTTTTAATAGATAAAAAATTTAAATTATCAAAATGTCACTATTGTTAACAGTAATATAAAATGATATATAAATTATTTAGAATTATTTTTATAAAATTTATTGAATGATTGAAATTATAAAAAAATTATTTATAAAAGAACGAATAATACAATATATTTGGTATGCAAATAAATTTAATATGTAAGGTGAAAAATAATTTATTTATATGAAGATCTTATTTTATTTTTAACAGTAACTTTAGAAGTAATAATTTTTTATTTGTGTTATTAATTTTTATTATGTTGTTTTCATAACAAGGAGAAGAATAAATCGCATGCAGGAAAACTGAAATATGAGGGGGTAATTTTGTAAATTGGAGTGTGTCACCCTCTGATCACCATGCACAGGGAGATTGCATATTGAATGAACCCCCGATCATCGCTCGATATCACCCTCTATCACCCCCAAAGGAACAAGGTGATCACTTGTTAATCCTCTATTCTCATTCCACATGAACAGTAAATCCTCCAAAAAGAACACAATGTTAAACTTCAACTTGTGAATGCAAGTGTGAACCACTTCTTGAACTCTTTGTTAATTTGGACTATTTTTTATTGGACTGTTTTTGGATTGCTTTTTATTGGGCTATTACACTATTTTTTATATTGAATTGTGATTGTTTTGCATCTTTAATGTTCATGTCTATGCCTTGTTTTATTGTAGAATATAGTTTTTTTGAGCTTGTAGAATATTACTTTCTTTAGATGATCTTTATGGAATATTTTATCTCCAAACTAATTTGATCAGTGCATGTGCAACTTTGCATCCTTAAATTTATTTAAAAGCAACAAATTAATTTTTAAAATTATGATGTTTCAAAAATGTGGAGCAGCTTATGGATTTGCGGGCGGACCATGTATTTTGGTTTGTGCTTTTCTTTGTAAGACAGTTTAGACCTAAATAGGTCAAATCGACCTATATTATCATCCCTATAAAATATAACAAAAACCTTGTCGGTACGAGAAGATTTGAAAAAAAAAATAAAACAATAAGAAACTCTTAATTTTTTTTAGATTGTTTTAGAGATAAATAAACGTTATTCTCGTTAAATTTCAAAAAAATATATTTTATGGTGGCTTTTAATTCGTGTAATGTTAAAATATGTAACAAAATAAAATTGAAATGGTTGTGTGAATCGGTTCATTTTAGGTTGTGTTTGTGTTTAAAGATGATGGATTTTGAAGTGCGTATTTAGAGATGGTAAATAAACCCGTCCTCGTGTGTATTGTCCGAACCTGTCCCCATTTTGACGGGAAATCCCCGCATTGATTGGGTATGGATATGGGGAATCCCGACTTTTTCAATTGGGTATGGGGATGAGTATGTGGATTTGTATATCCCCACCATAATACCCGTTCCCGCCATATCTCCGCCCCCATTTAAATTATTAAAACATTCACGATTAATTAAGTAACCATATATATATATATACACTTTTTATTTTTTATTTCTTCTAATTATTTGGGTTGTCATGAAAATCATCCGCATTAAAATGATGTATGTCAATTAAAAATATTGTATGTCTCACATTTGAATATTTTTATTATTTTTTCATATTTTTATTTATTATATATTTTTCTTTTACATGAGAATGATTAATACTCTCAATTTAATTGTTTAATAGCATAAACCTTTCATTTACTAGGTAACATAAAAAATATATTATATATTTATTATTATTCATTTTTGTTTCATTTGAAGAACTATTTTCTTTCGCTAAAACAAATTTCGTTATTTCTCAACCATTGAGTATATACATTGATATTTGAAAAGTTTGCTTAGATCTCTAAGATATTTTTCATCTTATTATACCTTTAATTATACATTTAGTTTTTTTGTGCGATTTATTTCACTGCTCTCTCAAATCGTTTCTAAGACACACATTTGTTAATTTTTTAATATTTTTGTTTTTTTGTTTATTTTTATCATGCAGAATACTATTTCAATATATTTTATCCAATTATTTTTTATTTTCTAACTTATTATAAATTATACTGTAATTTTTTCACTATAATTGTATAAATAACTTTAGTTTACTACGATATAAAAATTGAATGTAATTGCCATGAATATTTTTTTATCACCATCCAAGATATATTAAAGTTTAAAAGATACAAGATCTATGTCAAAAATGTTATTATTATGTTTATTATTTGTTCTTTGCGTCATTTTGATGAAGTGATGTATTATAACTTTTATTAGTTTATAAAAAATAGATTCATTAGAAATTAAAAAATTGAAGTAAACAAATATTTAAAATATATTTAATTTGAATATTTGTTTTCCTTTTATATATTTTGTAAAAGTATTTTTAAATTTTATCAACGGTTTCATTGATCTTTGCAAATTTAATAAATGTTTTGATTCTCATAAAATTTTATTTGGTATTATAATCTAAAATGTAAATAATTATAATTTTTTTTAAAGTATTTGATATCGAAGAAACAATGTTGCTCCTAATATTGAATATTTGATAATATTATGTTTCCTTTATCGTAATTTTTTATTATTTTATAAAAATTAATTAAAATTAATATTGAAGTAGTAAGAAAATGAATATGAGTATGAGTACGAGATTATACTCGTTTCCCGGTGGGGATGAGGATGAGACAAAAGTTTGATACCCACTAGATTTGATTTGTGTATAAGGATGAAAATGAATTTTTTCTACGGGAATGAATATGGGATAGCGAAACTCGTACCCACCCCGCCCTGTTGCCATCCTATATGTATTTGATTAGAAGATTTGAGAGGAAAAAAACGAGACTGAATTTGTTTAAATTAAAAAAATGTGATAAGAAATAAGGAAAATTAAATGAAAGTTTAGGAGAGTTAATGAAATGATTTGATAGTATTAATGCAATAAAAATATTTTAATTGATAAAAGTATAAAATTACAATTTTGTCTGTTAAAAAGAATATTAAAAATATAAGTGAAATTTAAGTTGTTTGAATTAACACAAAGATGATAAGAAACGAAGGAAAATTAAATGAAAATTGATGAGAATTAATGAATGATTTAATAGGTTTGATACAATAAAAAAATGTTTAAATTGATAAAAATATAAAATTATAATTTTGTCTTTGTGTAAAATAAATTGAAAATAAGATGTGAATAGTCGAAATTAAATGGAGTAAATTATAAGTGGTGAGTTTAAACAAAATATGAAATATACAATTTTTTTATTGTAATAATAATAATAATAATTTTTATTATTGTAATAATAATAATAATTTTTATTATTATAATATTCACCGTATTATTATAATATTGACTGTGCTGCATCACCATCAAGGAATATTCACTGTGCTGGAATCTCTGGACTCCCTCCATGCATGAGAGACAGAGGCAAATCTTTGTTAGTAAACTGTGATAAAAAGGGAGGTTAGTTTCGTATTTTAGTATCTTATGACTTGGCTTTTCTCAATAATTTTCGCTCAACACCGAAGATCTTATTCACATCTCTCACAAATCTGCGCCCGAAAATCATCACAAATAAACTTATACAAATACAGGTTTTCACGCTTTTCCATCATTCTAAATAGTATTTGAACCCAAACATAAGGAGATTAAAGTGCAAAATAATACATTACCTTTATGAAAGATAAAATTGAACTTAATAAAAAGTTAAAATTAAAGCGACTATTTAACCTAAAAATTACGAGAGAACAAAAAAATCTACGAACACAGAGAAAATGATTCTATGGAAAGAATCTGAAGAGAAGACGTGATATAAGCTATCTCTGACACCTTCTTATACACTTGAATACGCTATATAGAAAGTATGAACTCTGCCACATTAACTCGTGTTGTTAGCATATTAAATTCCATTGGGTAATATTCTGAAAACCACAAAACTAAGTCAGAGTAAAATAATATGAAGTAAGAGGAAAAAACAAATGCAATAAAGTTTGGACACCAAGTATCACGTGTTAGTGTGACACCACTCTCTTTCTCTCCTTACTCGAATCGTGTCATTAAATATCTTAATCGGAGATAAGTACAGGTTCTTAGTTTGTTAATTGTAGTTCCTTTGTATTTCTCTCTAACGTGCATTTTCTTTTTATTTAAGAACGTGCATCAGTGTTGGTAGGAGCTGAATCCTTTTAAGAGACAACTATATAATTTTTATTATATTGAATGCATTTGAAGACTTTTATAATTTATTTTTATTTTCATGTTTAAACGGGATTACAAAACCCAATAAAGCAGGGGGTGAAGATATTACTATTGAGCAGGGTGTGAGACAACAGACAACCCACCTTCCAGTCCTTCACTTTTCCCTCTGTCTCTGCTCCTTTTCACAAAACGGGAAACAAGAGCGTCATAATAATTTCACTCATTTTTGTTTATCAGGCAAATAATAATAATAATAAAAAAATAATAATAAATAATAATATCAGTGTAGTTTTAACTTCACCTATCACTTCCCCTCCTTCACTCACTCCCATTACTCTCTCCTCTCTCCTGCATCTGTCAAAGTAAAAATCTCACCCTCACGGGACACTGGTTTTAGCCTCATCTCACTCTCTCTCTCTCTCTCTCTCAACCAAGTTGTTTAATAAATAATAACACTGCAATGCAATCTCTCTCTGGATTTGTACTTTTCTCTCTCTGAACCAGAATGGCGAAAGAGCTTCTTCTGCAACTTCGTCTACTGCTTCTTCTCCCGGAACAACGGTGTCGTTTTGCGCCTCCCCTGCCAATGTTCAACTTCGCATTCTGACTCCTCTTACTTCTACATTTTCGATCCCTTCGATCCGTTTAGCCTCACCTTGCTTCTCGCAACCACCGACTCACTCAACTCAGGTGCATTTTGCCTTTTACTCTCATTTCTCTACCTGATTCAACTTTTCTACCTGCTCTCTCTTCACTCACCTTTTTTATTTTTTACCTTCCCTGCTTCCGGTTTAGATTTCTCTCCGTTTTCTTCCTTTGCACTGTTCACATCCTCTTCGATGCTATTTTTTCCTTCTGCATTCCACTTCGTTGCCTCTGATTCGTCGTCTTTTCGGCTTAATGTTTCTGTTACTGCTTAATTATTCTGGACACTTGTTCTTTCGTGAAATGTAGGTAAACCAGCAAATCATTAATTATGCGTAGTGATCTTAGTAGTTGTTAGTACTGCTTCGAGTAGCGAGGCTGGTTGAATGAAGGAAACATTTGCGACACACGTTATGTACACTTTCTATTTCTATAGGTTTCTCGCCAGGGAATGGAAACACAATAACTCTTTACGTGAATAATTTTTGTGGTGAAGCCTTATTTGTCAAGTAATTAACTAAACTCCCTGATTGTTCAACTTTGGTACTTAACTTGGTGTGATCCAGGGTTGTTTATTTCCCTTTTACCGCGTGATCTTATTGTTCTGTATTCTGTAATTAACGAGCATTGCTGGACCCGGTTTTTGACTACTTTATTTGCTTTATTTGTTTTCTTTTGATTATCGATTATATTTGTTCGTTTCTTTTTTTCGCAATAATCACCGTTGTATTGCGTTGTACTTTTCTTATTCTACCTTGAGAAGGGATAAAGGGAAAGGGTTAACTTGTAAGCATATGCAATTCTTGAGTAACTTCGCTGCTAGTGTAGTTTCCCTTCTCAGTCACACAGTGCAGTACAATAATTGTCTCTGTAACTTCCAAATATGGTTTAATTATTTACCTGCCCTCCATTATTTTGTCATCTAACCTCTCTGTAAGGATTCAATGTGTTTGACTTGGAATGTAACCAGGGGTGGGAATTCTCTTAATTGATGACATGGAGCAGTATGAAATACTTGAGCAAATTGGAAAAGGTGCTTTTGGTTCTGCGCTTCTTGTGAGACATAAGCATGAAAAGAAAAAGTGAGAAACTAACCTACCTGACCTCTATTTATTTATTTATTTTTCTCGTCTGTTTCTTTCCAGTTGTGCACTTAAATGTTTAAACAACAACATTTGCTATTCCATAAATCATTATTGGTAATGCTTTTGCACTTGTGTCTTTTGATTATATAGATATGTGTTGAAGAAGATTCGCCTTGCTCGTCAAACCGAGCGCTCTCGCAGATCTGCACATCTGGAGGTTGGTGCTTCAAATAGCAGTTTAAATAGAATACATAATACTTGTGACTTTTTCTAAAATATTTCCCTTTGCATGATGCATTGTTTGGTTTCTAGTTCTATAGAAGTGTCATTTGCTAATGGGCCGCATTGTTCTAATTGCATAACTAACATTTATGTCTTTTGTTCTGTATAGATGGAGCTCATCTCTAAATTAAGAAACCAATTCATTGTGGAGTACAAAGATTCGTGGGTAGAAAAGGTATTTTGCTTCTTAGTTTTTACCTCTCTTCAGTTAATTAGAAGAATGGTTTCTACTTGCTGCTTGCATAAAATAAGCTTGTATTGTAGGATTGCTAGGAAATCTCTTGGTGTATGCATCATAAAACTCCAAGTTTGTTATATGTTTTGATCTATTTTGGCTCCTTCCTTCTCAGGGTTGCTATGTTTGCATCATTATAGGTTATTGTGAGGGAGGAGATATGTAAGTCTCGTTTCTCTAACTTCTAGCATACAATTCATAGTTCTATTCTTAACTATTGTAAATTGGAGCATGGATGTTTTTCAAAACATGCCGTTGATGTAATGCAGGGCGGAAGCTATAAAGAAAGCTAATGGTGTCCTGTTTTCTGAGGAGGTTATATTTTTCTCCAATCAGAAATTTATATTCCTTCCATTTGGACTAGAATAAGGGTGACATTAATTTTTGCATTTAAAATTTAAAAACGACCATTTGTTTGCAGAAACTTTGTAAGTGGCTCGTTCAACTTCTTATGGCTCTTGAATACTTGCACATGAACCACATTCTTCACCGTGATGTCAAGGTTAGTGACTGATTTCTCTTTGTATATAATAGTACAATATCATAAAAGTTAGTTCCATCTAATTTGTACTAAGCTATATACTAATGAGAAAATCACATGATTCCATCAGTGTTCAAATATCTTCTTGACAAAAGACCATGACATACGGCTCGGTAAGTTATTCTACATTTTCTTTAAGTAAAGCTTAGATGATTGAAATTTTGTTCACTAGTTATCAAGGGCCATGCAGGTGATTTTGGACTTGCCAAAATGTTGACGTCTGATGATCTCGCTTCCTCTGTAAGACATGTGCAACCTTTTAATTGGATTTGGTTATTGTAAATTTAACACTTGTAATAATCAACCCGTGGTTGTCTTGAAATGTAGGTTGTGGGAACTCCTAGCTACATGTGCCCTGAGCTCCTTGCTGATATACCTTATGGTTCTAAGTCAGATATTTGGTCCTTGGGTAAGTAATAGTATTATGGTTTTATTCTTTGTACTTTTTCTGTTATGGGTTTATTGTTTGATCTCTGAAATCGGATAATCCAGGATGCTGTATATATGAAATGACAGCGCATAAGCCTGCATTCAAAGCATTTGTAAGTTTCTTTCTTAGAAGTCTTTTTTTTTTCTGTATTTTTTTCTTTATGCAATGTATTACATACATTCATGTCTGCTGTTGAATGATAAGTATAGCATCGATTTGACAAATATCTGTCAATAATTTGGCTATCATCAAACTGCCATATTTGGACATTTAGTGTTAGGTGGACTGACCAGTAGATTACAATCTTGTTAATTTAAATTATCTTTGTATCTCAATTTATTATGTTTTGAAATTGTTATTATATTATTTTTTATAAATTCGATTTTACAATATATCATCACCAACACTTATTTAGCTGCATAATATCTGTATATAGAATCAGATTCACTATATGTTTTCTGTGAACTTTGTTTTGGAATTACCTAATTATCTTTCAATTTCTTTGAGCAGGATATACAGGCATTGATTAACAAGATTAATAAATCAATAGTGGCTCCACTGCCTACAAAATATTCTAGTTCATTGTAAGCATATAATCTTCCATCATAAAAAATTTTATTGAACTTTCCATTTTTCAAATTGTAATGTCATGTTTTACGCTGTAAAATTTAACACTTGTCAAACCAAGTGCCTAAAGTTTTCCAAACATAAGGTGTGTTTAGCCTAAGATAATTTATAGTAAGTTTTTTTTTTGTTAGTTTATGTGATCAATTATTAATATCATGGACTATATGATTAATGATTGATCAAGTATATTTATTGCTTTTGGCAGTCGAGGTCTTGTTAAAAGTATGCTGCGCAAGAATCCAGAGCTTAGGCCCAGTGTATGTAATATTATCCTCTGACCTAGAATAATTCATTGAAATTTATGAATGCTACATCTAGCACGGTATTTTATTTCCATTGTGATTGAATAGATATTGCAATCCTCTGACCTAGAATGATTCATTCAAACTAATGGCTGCCACATCTAGCACCGAAATTAATGCTGTCATCTGCAGAAAAAGCATGCAATTCAATGAACATTCCTCAAAATTTTTGGATTTGAGATTTCATTGCCCATGACAAGCATTACACTTCAATTAAACTGCGTTTTCTCCACCCTAAATGGATTGTCAGGATTGGATTAGCTGAAGGAATCACTTTTGGCTTGCCTGGTTGGATATAGTTGGGTTGATGATAGATTTTACTTCAAATTTTGATGCGATTTTCACTTTGACCTCTCATTCATTTATATGAAAAAACCCTGTTTGGTACTGGAGAAATCCTCGTAGTTGCATCAATTAAAGGCACAGGAATACGATAGGCAAAGTATTGAGTTGTGAAAGGCAATATTTTTGAAACTGAAAATTGTACTAAAATTTGCATACAATTATTTCTACACTGTTATAACCAATATGGTTTTTTGGGCATATTAATGATGTCTGGTTTCCCGAAGATATTAACTGAAAATTGATATTAATGTGTAGCTGCCATGAACATCACCCTTTTATCCTCTAGAACTCCATCAGCTAGATTGGTTTGCTTGTCTTAGAAAATGGATTTTGTTTAATCAACTCTACAAAATTGAGTACGAGACTAATATTTATGGATTGGATTGTCCGGTGCATCGAGTAACATGATAGATAAACAAATCTTTTTAAAATAAATTTTGATACTAACTTGAATGTAGAGATGGCCAAAAATCAGCGAGTTTCATCTCAGCTGATGTATATGTGTATATTGTACTCATATTTTATTATATATACATATTATATAGATGTATGTATACATCAGCTGAGTAGATGTATATCTCAAAAGAGAAGGCTGCAACTTATGTTCCTTAACCTAAAGCAAGGTACATCCATAAACAACTTTCATAAAATCTGTACAACAATTTTATAAACAGGTGAAGAAAATTTAAATTAAAAGCTAAAAATTCAAATATCTGCTTTTAGAAACCATGATTTACCTGATGACTGGTGCCACTGCCGTCTACATGGCAGTAATGATTATTGTTAGTGGTGGCCAATTTTATTCATTTTGCATAACGTCTTGTTGAGCTCATTTATCCTTTGTCTCCATATGTGTCCTTTTCTGGCATCTACGTCTATTCACCATGATATCACCTATAGTTGTGGCCTTCTGGGCAGCTATCCTTCTATGTGCTCTACCCATCTGAAATTCAAATTTGATCTGTCACATGGACCTATTTCTAATTTGAGGTGTGATTGTGGTGGTAGGCTACAGAGCTGCTTGGACATCCACATCTTCAATCTTACGTTCTTAAGGTCCATCTCAAAATCAATAGCCCCAGGCGAAACACATTGCCAGTTCATTGGCCAGAATCCAAATACTTGAAGAAAACTAGATTTTTGGTGCCAGAAGATGACCCTGTTTCTCTGTATAGGGATAAGCGACATTCTTTCAGTAATGATCGGACTCTAAACCCAAGTGTATCTGGTGCTGATCAAGATTCTGTGTGCTCTACTCTTGAAATAGATTGTACTCCTGACCATTTGAATCAAAGATTAGCAGAACTACGTGTTGGAGATAGCCATGAATTGAAATCAATCCGGAAGCCTGCTGTTTCCAGAACTTCTAGCATTACTAAGACTCCAAGATTCACTTCCTCAAAAGTCGCTGGCACCAACAAGAAAACAATGAAATCCTCAAAGAATCATAAAGAGGTAAGGGAAGTTGTAAGTCCATTATGTTTTCACATGACTTTGCCTTCTTTTTCTTTGGGTTGGGGGGTATAAGAATGTTTGTCACATGGTTTAGTCATAAAAAGAGTCAATCATGTCATTTTTGTGGTTTCGTTAAATATTTAGTTAAACAGTTGACAATTCCTGGGCCTGTATAGATATTTTTCTAAAGAATGGGGTGGTTGTATTGAACTGCACTAACAAGTAGTCAATCCACAATAACCTTATTCCTAGTTTGAAATATTACAATAAACTCTTCTAATTTACTCGGTATAGAAAATCTCCCTTCTTGTCATTAGCATTTATTTATTTTATAAGATCTTTAACTTATGACTAAGGTACAGGTTTAATCTATGTGCTACTTTTACGCCTAATTTCCCTGTCAAGTAAATGTCGTACCTTTTATATTTGATTAAAAGACAGGAGAGCAAAGTTACCAGAAAAATTATTTATGGTTTTAATAATGTTCTTTTAAATTTACAAAAGTTACACTGTTACTATTATAAAATTAACATCATTTTACTATTGGGGAGATCACCTTTATAATTGGTCAAGCCTCAAGATAATTCACGAATAAAATGAATTACCTGTCTGACTTGCTAAAGTTTGATTGCAGATGCTTCCTTCACACAGTACCACAAAATCTGCTAATACTAACCGTAGAGCATCATTTCCATTGCCAACAAAAGGTGGTATTCGGCAGCCTCCTTGCGGGCCCAATGCCACTATGATTAGTCACGTGTCTTCACCTGATATCTCGGTCAATTCTCCACGAATCGATAAGATGGCTGAATTCCCATTAACTTCATATGTGGATTCTTTGTTCCCTATCAATAGAACATCATCCTTTGTTCAAGGTTCCTCTGGCCTCCCATCCAGTGGCAACCATTCCACTGTGATAGACAAATGCACGGTAGAGGTACATGATAGAGCCTCAAACAGACCTGACTGTACTGATTCTTGGCAGGGAATCAAGCAGAGCGTGTTAAAGGAAATTGATGAGGATAAAAGTGGTTCCTCGGATCAAAATGCAACAGCAGGAGCTTCAAGCCACACATCTTCTGACTTGCGCCGTAGACAATTTGACCCGTCATCATTCCAACAAAGGGCTGAAGCTTTAGAAGGGTTGCTTGAATTTAGTGCAAGATTGCTACAGCAGGCAAGGTATGATGAACTTGGGGTTCTATTGAAACCATTTGGGCCTGGAAAGGTTTCCCCAAGGGAAACAGCTATCTGGTTGAGTAAGAGCTTCAAAGAGAATACTTTCAACCCAGAAGAATTCATGTAAACTGCTATAATGTTACCGTAGTCATTTTTAGAGTTCAGTGTTTCTTCTCACACGAGAGAGTTTAGCCAGATGATTTTTTTAGCTTATCACATTTTTTTTTTTCATTCCAATGAATAACGATAACTCAAATTTTCGATCTGATCCATGAAGCAGATGGTAGATATTTCTTTGGCAGGAAAGGTAGCGAAGGTTGCTGTCTCAAAACCCTTTCCATTCTTGTAATTGTTCGTTCATTTTTCTTTGCTAGAATAACTATGCATCAGTTAAATGGGGAGCAGAAGGTATTGGCATTTGAGTAGAGGCCCTAGTTATGTAATCAAGGAAGTGGTATACTTTGAAATTTATCTCTGGTCCTAATGGCATCGAAATGGTTAACAATACAAAAAACATTTTGCTGGTGTTACTGTTTAACTAGTTTCCTTGTGGTACTGGGTGTTTTGTATTTGTACTGCCTGATAAGTGTAAATGCAAAGAAGCATTTAGTAGAAAATCGACGAATCATACTCCCATTTATGAAAGCAGACTGATGTTAGGGCAACTTTTTCTTTTCACTTTCAGCATCTGAGATTGAGACCGACATACCTTGAATTCATACACGCAATGGCCATATTATGGACTAAACATGTTACATTGCCTCTATCCAGTGTAGGTAGGTACTAGAAGACGGCCAGCAATTTCTTGGATATGATGTTTTATTATTTAAGCACACAAGCATTCAACCCCCAAATTTTGCGTTGATTGCGGCTTTTTCCTTTCTTGTTTTGCTTGTCGTCCGGACAGACTCAAGTTGAAATGACTGTTTTCAGACGATATTTGCTGCGTCTGCCATTTTGTCTGAATTTGATAGTTTCGGCTTCTAACATTTGGGAATTGATATCGATTCATGTGTTTCGTTATTCATTATTTATCTGAGAAGTTGACTTCTCACTGATGTCTGTACCTTGATCCCTTTTGCGCGTATTCACTGTTCAAACCGTGTCCTAATGTGGAACTAGTATACGAGAATGGATATAAAATCGTAACAATGCGGCTCTTAATCAGTGTGTTTAACATTCAAGAAACCAACTGAAAGAATCCATTTGTGATTCTTGGCCAACTTCACCATCCCATGGAGTCGTCTGGACTCCATTAATTCTAATCGTGCTATCGCTTAAGACTTATCTTCCTTACCCTCGACGAAACCCATTGTCCAGGCTTTACATAATCTTTGTGAAATTCCTATTAGCCAACTTCCAACAACTGTATCAAGGGCAATGAGATGCAAAAGATACCAGAAGATGAATGCACACTTGGTATTGACCTTCGCGAAAATACTTACACTTGGTTTTTGAATTTTCTTTGTCAACTTCAGAAGACTTAAGTCGTGTGCTACCTGGTGGTAAGTTGAATCCAGGATCCTAGCGGCTGGTTACTTGGACAGCGGATTTTAAACCTTCATATGTAAGACAATCTTATGAACAGTGCCGGGTAAGAAATTTTTGGCCTTTCTCAACTTTAGAGACCAACATTTTTTACCTTTATCATTGGATGACTTTACGGTATGTCGTTCTTGCGAAATGGTTGCAAGGGCTATTGAGGATCTTGATAATGAAGCATGATTTACCAGGTCAAATATTGGCTAAAGGGAAGGTTACTTTATCTTCAATCAATGTGTGATCTCTGATACCTCTCTTTCACGTTAATGGATGATCTGAACTCCCCTCTCAAACTGGAACATATACATTTCGAGCGTAGAACTAGACATTAATAGGTGATTTGATAGCGAGTGGCATGATAGGTCTAACAAACAACAAATGTCATCTAAGATAAGTTATAACTCATGTTTTAATATCATGTTAATAAGTTAACTTTAAGTTTAACTCAACTTTACAAAACTGGTTTATAAGATAAAGTTGGTATCCACTTCTATGTTGTAGTGACATCAATTATCCTAGGTGGATCAGGTTACAATCGAATCATAACTCTTGAGCTGTTACATCCTTAAAAATAGAGAGAGTTGCGCCTTGACTAATAGTTATAGTTTTTGACTTAGTGATAAACGTTTGATCCTAATATTATATACTATGAAATTATCTTATCTCTAACTAATATAAAGTCTCCATTCCAACGTATACTTATTGCCAAAAAATAACGAGAAAGATAACGCTTGGTAGTAGGGTTGACAATGATAACCTTGTTGTTCATGTGGAGAATGACATTTCGCCACATATACTAAAATCAACAACTCCACTGTGGTTGTCACCGACAATCCCCCAAGTAGACACAGTGTGGTTTTGAAGTATTTCAAAAAAGCAGTCTTTCTTTCTCAAGGAATTTCTGAGAGCGAGCAGAATTCTTCCTAACGTTTTAGAAACTCCTCTAGTTTTTAAGCTCTGTCTTGATGATACATACTCTAGTTTGTAAGTTTAATGCAGAAGTTTTCTAGAACACGGAAATAATTGTGGAGGATACTCGTGATTCAACTAATATAGCATAAAATTCTCTCCTGCAAGTATGCTAAATGATATGAATGAGGTTTCTAAGTTTTGGGGTGACATGGTTGTGGAATATGGTAGGACCGACCCGATAACTCATCCTTTCAGCAGGATTTATCCAAATGGCAGAAGATAAAATTGAAGCAGAGAAGAGAAAAGCCAGTTTAGGCTTGCAGCAAGATTCTTGGAGGAGGTTACGAAATAACTCCTTCGACGAAGTTTAGGTTACTGTATTGTAATGCTAGCTGTCTAACAAATTCCAACACTAGAAATGCATAAACTGCTGCATCTTCTGCTTATTTCAGAACCTTGGATGGATCATGCCAAATTTCCTCCTAGGTTTTGGTCCTACTTATGATATAAAAACTTTGCGGTTAACGCCAGGGTTCACTTATTACCAAATCTTTGGTGTTCTTGTAGCGTTGAGTTGTTTCCTATTATTATATTTCCATTTGAGCAAATCTGATAGTAGCTAATAAAGTTTTACATGCGTCAACCGGGGAAGGACCTATCTCATAATTATAATGCTTTGGTTGGATCCTAGGTTCTCATTGGTGATTTGATGCAGTTTTGAGAAGAATTTATTGCATGCGTAGATGGTGTCGAATAATGGTCGGGTGGGGTCATCCACAATTGAATAATTTCATATTATATTTTAAAATCTTCCAGGTTTTTCATTTCTTTTTATAGATTCATCAATATTTTTCATTCTAATGTTTTTTTTTTTTTAACTTCAAAAGCCTTTTGGAATATGGTAACTGTTTGACATAATTAAAATTGCAGGAGAATTTTTATTTTTTATTTTTACTTTCAGTTAAACTTGATCTAAAGTTCTTAATTTTTTCACACTGATAAATTTGGTCTTTAAATCTAAAATAGATATATGAGAATTTAATTATTTTCTAACTTCAGAAGCATGATCTCTTATAGTAAATATAATTAATTCACATTTTTTTCTCAATTTGAAGATTCGTTTAATCCATATAAAAAATAGAAGGACCATGACTATGTTTTTCTAAGGTAAATCACATTTGTTTAAGGTAGTTGTATAAAGTGCTATTATTATTTGGGGTGGTTTTGTAAATAGAAAATTTCTTTCTTTATTTAGTACAATTTCATATACGATTGCAATTTATAATTGTATTTAGCCATTGATTTATTTCTGTTTACATGGTATTTCAAAGTGAATGACCATAAAACATATTCATTTTATGATTACTGGTGGGCTATTAAAGTTTAAATATTTAATTTTTTTCTACAATTTTAACAAAATTAATTTAATATTTAATGAACCGATTAGTCACTCATTTGTTATACATATTTGAATATAAGGTATTTTGTTATGAATATTTTACTCAAGTATGATGAGTATTAAAATATTATTGCCTACACGCCCTGAAGTGACCGTAACTGTAACTGATTTGAAATTGTTTAGTTAAGTGATAGATGTTCAATCCTGGTATTTATCTTCAACTCAACATCTAGAAGTTAATGTTCAACGTGGAATCAAAATTAATAACTAAATATGTGATTGGGACATTCTTCCTCTTTACTCTTACCACTTCTAATCGATAAATCTAAACCTAAGGTATTTATAATTCTAATTTTGAGATCTTTTTACAACACAACACAACACAAATTTGAAATTTGAGTTGATAAAATAAATCATTTTTTTTAAATAATATTCAAAACAAAAACTATTATTTTCCATGAACATATTTATGTAAGAAAAGTGATATAAAAAGCAAAAATTGTATATATATATAAAAAAAATGGCATGAAAGGAACGCACTGTATATTATTGAAATGGTGAAAACTTTCTAAAATTCCTATGTGAATAAGAACAATTCTTCTGGTAAGAATTTGACACTTGTCCAAACTTTGACATTAAATATATACTATAGACTACAATATAGAAGTAAGGATTCATACAGCATTTTTAAGCAGAAAAAAGAAGCTTCCTTTGCTTACTTTCCACTCTTCTAGAGGAAAAAACACTTAAAATTTCTTCAAACACGGTAGTGGGAGAAGAAATCTGGGGAAAAAATGATTACTATAATATTGTTCTGTGTAGTGAATGGAACGTGAGAGAGGTGTCTGCCACAATTTTCTAACCCAAAAGTCTTGGATGTGTGAAGCATAAGAATGTGAGAAAGACAGTAACTGTTATAATATTAATATAACAAATACAACTTCTTAGTTCTTATATTTATAAGGACCAAACCCAAATCCTCCTTCCATCATACACCTTCAAACTTCTGATTCTTCTTCTTCTTCTCTCTCTGTTATTGCTTTTGTTATATACCAAACAAATGGGTTCCTACAGGTTTTTTGGCATCATGGCCATGTTTCTTTTTCTGCTGTTTCCCTTCGCTGCCAAAGGGGATAATAATATTACTGATTCTTTTCTTGGTGCATAACTCATCTCTATCTTCGACACAACGAAAAACTTAATCTTATTCTGTTTTATCTATTCATCTAATGCATGAAAACTGCAACGCTACAAAGTGGTGTTAAATTTGTGTATTATGACTTTAACTGTGACATATGGTTATGAAATATTGCAGATAAGGTTTGTGAAGAAGTGGAATGTGGGAAAGGAAGGTGCGTTGTGAATACAAGTTATCCATTAAACTTCATTTGTGAATGCGAATCTGGCTGGACGAGAACTCAAGACGATGATGATAAATATGCCACCAGCTTTCTTCCATGTGTCATTCCCCAATGTAGTTTTTTTCTCTGTTGCTTCCACTTTAAGTAATTTAAACAATTTTACAAATTTTTGTTATTACAGTGTAACGTTTAAAAAACTGGTTTAATGAAAATTGTTGTATATATCTTCTGCAGGTAGCTTGAACTATGGTTGTCAACCAGCACCACCGCCAGTTCCAGAGAAGAGTTTTCCACACAACTTGTCAGCTTTTAATCGTAAGAAACATAATCATTGTTTATAAAACGTTAAATTTTATTTAGCAGTTCAGAAAAATTCATGTCATTAGTGAATTATAATATGATACTCTTTCTATAGTAATGTGATTTGTGTTAGATCTATCGAGGAAATTTCATTAGGGAGATACAACACCCGTAAAATCTGAGTCCAATTACGAGTATTCCTTTCTTATTCTTTTCTGTATCGTCGTTTTTCTTAACGGGACACGCTTATGTGAAATTCTTACTATGAAGACTTTTGATACTAGGACTATACTGCACTTGCAGCCAATTTTAACCATTGGTTACCACTTGTTAGGTTTATAAAGGAGGTTTTATTAGGGAAATACAACAATGAGACCTGAGTCCAACCACATAAGACATTAACATCATTCTCAACCCAAAACCTTAAGACAATAAATTTATGAGTCTTTATTCTTATATAGTACTCTACTTTCTCATTTCTAGTCAATTTAAAACTTAGTCTCACATTTCGATTCCTAACACTTTGCAATTAAAAATATACTATAGCTTGCTATTGGGCGTACTGTGGGGAAGGAAAATGCACGCAGAACAGGACACATACATACTCATGTGAATGCAGCACCAATTACTTTAATCTTCTCAACATCTCCGTTTTTCCTTGTTACAGCGAATGTAAGGATTCAAAACCTTTTTTTTCTGGTCGCAGAATGTTAGCAAAAAAGATTACTTAATGATTAAGGAAAATGATTGTTTTATGGTTGTATTTTGAAGGTACTCTTGGATCTGATTGTTCGAAGCTTGGAATAAAAGTTGCAGATTCAACCAGTGGCAGTCAAGGTGAGATTGGACCAATTTTTTGTATTTGCTGACACAATATTTAAAATGGAAAAGAAAAAAAACATTGAAGTTTGTTTGAAGATATGTGAATTCTGAAGTTGTGTTTGTTTTGGTGTTTTTGTCTCAGATAACTCAGGCTCGGTGTTCAGAGGAAGGTTCCATTGGATGATTATGTTGATGATGTCCACGGGTATGGTGATGTGGAGCTAAAGACTGAAAGGGATGCAGAAAATTATTTTGGTCGATAATTGATTTCATTGTTGTTCATCACTCATTGGGGTGTGAATGTGATGACTATTGTTGCTATAGTGTATGTTATACTGTATGCACATACGTAGACAGTACGAATGATTTGTTTTTTGTACAATAAAGGGAGTGAAAATATTTGAACTTTAGAGCTTTTGTAAACTACTAAAACTCCGCCGTTTGTGGATTTTAGGTTTTACATAGTTAATTCTATTACTGCAGTGTTATTGTATAAATATATTATTTTTTTGATAAACTTATAATATATTTTCTCGGTTAAATATGTTTTTCTCACTCTAGCTTTAGTGAAATTTGAAAGTAGTTCATCTTCAAAATTTTTGATTAATTTAGTCTTTCACTTTTAAAAATACGTGAATTTAGTTCTATTAACCAAATTTTGTTAGGTTGATATGACATTTTCAACGTATTTCATGATAGTATTTGAATTGTTTAGACCGTTTGACACATTTTTGTTTCAATATTAACTCAAATATTAAAATACATTTAAAATGTCAAATAAACCTAACAAAAGTTGGTAAGAAGGACTAAATCCACACATTTCTAAAGATGAAATACTAAATTGATATAAAGTTTCAAAGAAAAACTAATTTCAAAATTGACTTAAACTTGAGAGAGCAAAATCATATTTAATCTTATTTTCTCCGACTGCAAATTAACTGTTCTATCATTTTCATGTTTTGAATACATTTTTATGATGATGAACTTGTCCATTCTAATGATATTCATTAAGTTGCAAAAAATGATTAAAAATTATAAGTATGTTAAAAATTTAAACATAAAAGTTATAAATAACTAAAAGCTAAATAACCAAATTATGAAAAATAATTACATGTCAATTGCCAAATTTCTAACATGTAGGAATTAAAATTTAAATTAAGCTAAAATAATATTTCTCTTCTAAGTTTCTTATCTAAAATCCTGTAAGGAGTGAGTCAGTTCAAAACGTGTTTGTTTTATTAATTTAAACTTCTAATATATTTAACTCTCAAAACATATAAAGCCCGTTATATTTAAAAAATAAATAAATCCTTTTCTACAGCATTGAATCATATAAGTCTCGCAATTTAAACGTTAAACGTATGTAAATATTAAAATTTATATTACACAACTGTTTTCGGTTTCATTAAACTAACAAAATTAAAATGAATTTTTAAAATATATAAAATAAGTGAAAAAAAACGTATTTTTAATTATTGATTAAGTTTGTAACAATTTTTGTTTAAAACGTTATAATTTTAAATGATGACGCGTAACGGAATTTTATATGTTTATTAATTAAAATATATTATTTAGAGATAAAAGTTTAAAACATTTTTTAAGTTTAAATACTATTTTATTCTTATTTTGGTCCGTTTATTCAATTTGAACCATTTTTTGTTTGTGTTTATTTTGGTTTTTGTTTTGCTAAGTTATATTCAATTTGGTTGATTTTGTTGAAGTTGTTTAACTTGATAACAACAAAGTCTACAAGTTGGTATTATTTGTATTGATTTAGTTATGATTGTTTGTGTTTTATTTCCATAAGTCTTTACTTTAACTATGTTCAATTTAGTCTCACTTAGAAATATAAAAAAAAAAATCCGAATATGTGAGTATATGGGAATAAAACTCGCAATGAGTAAAAAATTGATATTGTAAATGGATACGAGTAATTTTTATATCCGTATGAGCGGATACGAGTATTATAGTATCTGTACTCCTCGTGAATATCCGTACTTTCATACTCGTTATATTCTCATTTAAATTTTAAAAAAAACATGATTAAACCATTAAAACATTAATTATGAATGAGTTAATTTTTATAAATTAGTTTAAAAAAATGTTTATATTTTTTGTAATCTGTCATTCAATACTATTCAACTAGGTTATTTGCATGATTTGAAATTTATAAATGTGATGCATTATATTTTGATTTGAAGTTATGGTTAAATTATGTTGTTAAATATTAAATTTTTCTGTTGTAAATATGCATAGATACTCATAAATATTCGTTGATATTATAAAACATGTAAGTACCCACATAACAAATATTCGCATAAATATAAATACGGGTACGAAATAAATATTTATCTCACAGATAAAGTACAAAAGAGCTACTACTAATAGCCTTGACATTTCTAATTTCACCCCTACTGATCTATCCTTAATATATGGTTATCAATTTAAACAATATCAACTACTACAAAATTAAATATAATCTAACAAACCAGGAATGATATTGAACATACAAAAAAGAGAGATAAACTTAAACAAACTGGACTAAAATAACATCAAAATAGCATTTAAACCGACTTATATCTAATATTTTTTGCGGAAGAAACCATATTATTTTTACTTCTTGTTTATTGTTACTCACGAATAAATTTTAATTTTAATTTCTTTCTTCCCTGAAACGATGATTAATATTAATTAATTAAAGATTACAAATTCTGGGGTTTCAGCGTAACCTTATTCGGAGCTGGGTTTGTTTTTGGCCATTGATATTTGATTCCTCTCTCTCACACACACTCTCTCTCTCTCTCTCCCTCTCGTCTTTCTCTTTCTCTTTCTTTCTCTCGCAAAAACCGTATCAGCAATGTCTGGGGAATCAGCCAGCGCTATTCCAAAGGGTCAAGTAAGATTCAAACTCTATCACCATCCTTTTCGATTCGTTCAGAGGAACCACGTTCTGATCTTTTCATTTGTTTTTTTCTTTCTTCTTAATTAGGTTGATCTCTTAGACTTCATAGACTGGTCTGGGGTTGAATGTCTCAATCAAAGTTCCACCCACTCTCTCTCCAATGCTATCAAACAGGTTCGTTAGGTTTCCTTTCTCGTCTTTCTCCCCCTGTTCCTCTTCCTCCATTCTTTATTGTTTTCAATTTATTTCTTTTTCTCTTTATCATATGCAAGTTTTATGCTTTTTCAAAAGGGTCCTTGTTAGTGAAAAGAAGGGTTTTTGGGTTGCCTGCCTTATCTTACTGTGTTTGTTAATAAACAGGGTTATAGAGAAGATGAGGGTTTGCATCTGGAGAGTGATGCAGATGAACAGCTTTTGCTCTATATTCCTTTCACACAAGTTATTAAACTCTACTCCATTGTTATCAAAGGTCCTGAAGATGAAGGTAACACGTTCATAAACTTCAAACTATGTCATTCATTGAATTGAAGACATGGACCCTAAAACTTTTCCTCAGGACTCTGAAATATGCTTTCCTCTCATAGTGGCCAGTGCTTGATAGATTAGATTTAGTCAATTCATGTTAGTTGAGATTTAAATATTGCTCAATAAGATGCCCCTATATATCTGTACTTCTGTTAGGGAACTTGTAGTATATTTTCTGAATTGAGATATGCTAGGGATGATTATTTAGCTTGTATATATGATCTTCACTGATTGCTACTGCACTTTTTTTTTTTAAATTTTGTCGTGGTTATAATTGGATTGCATTGTCGTCTTTTAGGCCCCAAGACAGTGAAGTTATTTTCTAACAAGGAGCATATGGGATTTAGGTATAGTTTTTTTCTTTTTTTTTTCTGCAAATCTCTGTGTCATAGCAATTTTTTCATGTGATTCAATTAGTTGCTGATTATTTGTTAACGACAGTAATGTCAATGATTTTCCACCAAGTGATGTGGCAAATTTGTCGGAAGAAAACCTTAAGGTAGTTATTCTGTGACTCTTTCTAAGTTCATGATGTTTGCCCTAAAGCAATTTGAAGCTTTCTTTTCCCACACATGTATCTTTAACGTAAAGATTATTCCATTGTCTCTGACAGGGGAAACCAGTACTTTTAAAGTATGTCAAATTCCAAAATGTTCGTAGGTATGCTATTTTCCTGGATTCCTTCCTTTTGAGACGTGCCTCTTGTTTAATCTAATTGACAGAATTGTCCGCTAATTTATATTAATTACTTGATCAGCTTGACAATTTTTATTGAGGACAACCAAACAGGATCAGAGATCACAAAAGTTCAGAAGATTGTGCTACATGGTTCAACGTAAGCTATAAACCATCCTTCTATCAAGTTTGATTACCCATCCTTTCTCATCTACAGCTTTTGGTTTTTTCTGCTATTAGTTCAGAACTATCAAATTTCTTAGTAATTATTTGTTTTGCCTGTTCCCGTAATTTGATTGTGATTTCTCTTATTCATTTTACATCCAGCTATTATATTTAGCATCATCATTGTTAATTGATTTCTGGCAGAAGCAACAATAAGAACTCTACTGGATCCAGATATTCATTTACTTTTAGTTTCAAGTTTTTATCCAAGAAATTACCGTGTCATGCTGTGTTAGAAGCATTTGTGATTTTGGAATCGACCACTTAATTGACTTGAATGTGGATTATACCTTTTTTCGTAGTTTGCAATCTTATATGCTTCTCAAGGGAATGCATTCTGGCTATTTAAAAGTATTGATTTATTATTTTCTGATATTTTACTGTCAATGCAGCGTTGAAACAACGGACATGAAGGGTTTGAAGAAGATTGAGGATCATTAATCCTCGAGGAGATTCAAGTTTTCTCCCAATCCTCCCTTAGAAATTTTGATTGGAAATGTTGTGTTAACTTCGTGAATGATGGTTTATGACTTCTAATGTCTAACTCATTTCAAATAAAACTGATGCAAACTATATCCATATGATTGTGACAATTTGTGTTTGGAAGCAAACATTTAAAGCTGCATGGTTATTTGTTGTGTCTTTGAAACATGAAACTTGGTCGAGGTTAGAATTGCCTTGAACGACTGGATCTGGAAGGAGCTAAACTGCGTTGAAGGTGGCATCCTAATCAGTCATTTAAATCATCACCCTTTACCTGCACCAAACAGGAACATGCCTGTGTTTTCTGTTCACCCTTGTACCATTATTCTATATCAGAATCACTTCAAATAACGGAAGAGTTCTGAATAGTAGGTGGCTCATGTGGCCAATTATCAATATTTGTGACTATATCCTCGCCTGTTATTCATTTTGCAATACAAGTTTTCAATCAGTATTTTTCATAAACCTTGTTGCCAAAGTTGTGTAGTCTCTATTGGCAAAATCAGAATAGCTTAGAAACTGCACTAAGCTGGTTTAACAGGTGCCAGGTTATCTATCTCAATACAATACATCGATTGTGTTGCTTGTAACTGTTTTTTAACCTTCTTAATTTAATATTTAAGTGTCTGTTTCCTAAACAGAAACTTCGCGAGTTTTTTTTAATTGTAGTTGGACCATTTTTGAAGAAACATCACAATTCATTTGAATAGTATGTACTAATATTTTATGTGAAAATATAAAGAAGTATTTTGTATTGTCATTGTGTCAAGTCTTATATCAGTAGATTGTTGAAATATCAGGCAAATATGTAAGTCCAAAAAACTTGCATTCTTTGAACAATTCACGTAGTTTGTAAATTTATTTAGGAGGATATTTACTAAACTATTTGGTGAAATTCCACCTACTTAAAGGCCAGAATGATATAATTTTATATTATGTTGTTTTAAGGACAATTTTCAATTCTTTCTTGAGTCATTGATTTTGTTGTACTAAGCATTTGATATATATATATTCCCTTCTTTCCAAAAGTTTAATTTTAATTTCAATTATATTTTAATGTGTAATATGTTATATAGTAGAATAAGGTTGGTTGGTCTCTTTTAAATACCAGGTCTTATTTTTGTGAGATTTCATTGAAGAATGTGGTTAAAGAAAGCGACAAAAAGTTGATGAGTATTCAGCAGAAGTTTTAAGTATTTAGAAGAATCTTCTATAAAATTCTCATTCTTTAAAATTCTTTGAATTTGATATAAATAAAACATTTAGATGCGTGATCATTTGGAATCGTTTTAAGTTGAATTTTCCACTCGAAATTCTCGATCCAAACTTACATAGTTGAAAGATAATCTAGCTGTAAAAAGAATAACTAATGTATATTTATTTATTGAAACACGGGATGTCAACGTGATGGGTAGTAGCTTCCCGTATATGTTGGATTCGTTTCGCACTTTGTGTGGATACTTGTATATTTTTTAAAATCCACGGGTATCTATAGGTACCCGCGAGTATTTTCAAAAAAAAAATATTTAATAACAAACCTCAACTATAAATTTAAATAAAAAAATATAATGCATAACATTTATAAATTTTAAACAAAGTACAAATAACTCATTTAAATAGTGTTGAATAATAGTTTACAAATAAATGGAGATTTTAAAAATCAATGGATAAAAAATAATCTATTCAAACTCAATATGTTAATATTTTAATTATTTTTTTATTTTTTTAATTTAAATTATAGTATAACATATACAAGTATCTATGAGTACGAATACTATGATACCCGTATCTGTTCTCATTATCCGTGGATATTCTTCTTTAATATCTATTTTCTATCTATTACGATTTTTATTCGCAAGTACCCGGAAATAAAGATCTTTTAACATCTCTAACCGTATAATTCAACTAATAGTTCCATAAAACGTGAGTTAGCTTATTGTTGGACATTCGGTACATTTAACTAAATCTCAAAAGTTAATCAGTGAAAGGAAAATTATCTAAGTCTTACGAGGAATTTTTTGGTGATATTCCAACAAACACAGGCTGAAACTCGTAATTTTATTGAAGTGACTAAAAGAGAAACAAATCTTATCAGAAGATAACCTCCATAAATCAATCAACTTACCACCAAAGAAAAAGAGAAAACAAACTTGTTAGCATTTTCTAAACAGTTTAAAATCTCCCAACTTGTTAGCATTTTTTGTTTTAAATCCATGTTAGCATTTTTTATTTTAAATCCAATTTACTTGATTGGATATTTTTTTGGATTTTTAAAATCTAAAAGTAATCTACTTAATTATATTTTTTAGATACTTAATTATATTTTTTAGATTTAGAGTTGGTATTGATAGAAGCTCAAGAGAGTAAAAATTGAAAGTATATTGAATTGTAAAATTAAAAAATAGTGAAAATACATTATGTTTGATGAAATATAGATATAATTACGCTGGATGAAATAGTAAGAGTACAAAGTGAATAAGGACATATAAACACGTTAAAAAATATTAAGACGAGTTAATCCAGCAAATCCTAGGCTTAACAAGCAGGGTGTATCCAGATAGTATAAATAGCATTGTTCAAGAGGTAAGTCACTGATCTCATTTCTTGCATTATTGTTGTTACAGCCAGTAACTAACTTGAGTGTCAGAGTGCCTTTGCAGACTCTTTTGTCGAGATCATCCGGCTATCAGAGAACAAAAATTGTGATTATTAGAAGAGGAAGAATTGTGGTTAATTGAAGAGCACGAAAGGAAATAGACATTGAAACTATACATCTCAACCTAAATAGAACATGAAGAAGAGTACATTTATCATTAATATAAAAACCTTCTTATAAACTAGGGGTGGGCAAAAAATTTAATTTTCTTGATCCAATCCACTTTTGCTCCAATCCACTCCAATTATAATCCATTTTATTAAAAATCTAATCCATTTAAAATCCATTTAATGCATATGGATTCCAATCTAATTTACATTTTATATATCTTATGGATTGGATATCCATTTTATAAATCAAGATTTTTAAATATGGATAATCCAAAAAATCCAATCCAAATTTTCAATTTAAATTTTTAGTTGGGTTAGACTAAAGGTTGAGATGAACTATGCTAAATTCAGACTTGGATGGACCTTGCTCGACGACCTATACAGATCGGACAGGCCCGACAACCATAAGAGGTTGGGCGGGCCTAAAGATATGAACGAGATAGGCGGGCCCGACAAACCGAACGAGTCGATCAGGCCCAATGACCTGATGAGTCACGCGGACCCGAAAACCCGAACGGACCAGGCAGAACCAATGACGAAAACAGGTCAGGCAGCCCAAAGACCCGAACGAGTCAGGCAGGCCCAAAAACCTGAACAGGCCTGACAACCCGAACGGGCCCGAAGACCCGGATGGGCCCGACGACCTGGCGACCCGGACGGGCCCGACGACCCGGATGGGCACGACGACACGAACGGGCCCGACGACCCGAATGGGCCCGACGATCCGGACGGACCTGACGACTTGGACGACCCTGACGGGCCTGGCGACCCGGACGAGCCTGACGACCTACACGGGCCTTACGACCCAGATGGCACGATGACACGAACGAGCCCTACGACCCGAACGGGCCCTACGACCTAGACGGGCTCAACATCCCAAACGGGCCCTACGACCCGGATGGGCCCGACGACTCAGACGGGCCTGATGACCTTGACGTACCTGACGACCCAGATGGGCCCCACGATTCGAATGTGCCCGACTACCCGATTGGGCCCGACTATTTGGACCTGTCCGTCCGGGTTGTCTAGCCCGTCTGGGTCTTGGGCCCATTCGGGTCGTCCGACCCGTTCATGTCGTCAAGCCTGTTTGTGTTTTCGGGCCCGTTCGGGTTGTCCGGCCCGTTCGGGTTGTCGAGCCCGTTCGGGTCATCGGGCCCATCTGGGTCGTTCGGGTCGCCGGGCTCGTCTGGATCGTCCGGGTTGTCGGGTCCGTCCGGGTTGTCTGGTCCGTCCGGGTCGTCGATCCCATCCGAGTCATTCGGGCCTTAATGACACAAGTTTTAAGAAATTCAATTTAAATTTCTTTTATTAAAAATGGATTCTGGATTTTAAACTTGATCCAAATATTTGGATTGGATTTAAATCTTGATCCAAATATTTGGATCTGGATTCTAAAAAAATCCAAACTACTTTTGTTAAAAAAATGGATTTAGGTCAAAAATCTAATCCAATTATTTGGATATAAAATGGATGTGGATTGGATCATTAAATATCCGATCCATGCCACCCCTATTATAAACTCTCAGGCCTTGTGGTATACTCTTTGAAATGTATATATTTACGAATCTTTAATTCATCTAAATTTTGATATTCATTATTATCCAGAGATATCAAACAATTCAATAGTTGAATTATTTAGAAAATAAAGACATGTCTACTCTAAGTAAAAGTATCTCCAATATAAAAGATATTTGCAGTTTCGTTTTAAAAAAGCACTTAAACTTGCATCTTGCATCCTTAACCTAAAATAAATTAGCGTCCAGCATAATACATAGTTTGGAAAGATCCAAGTGTAAAGAAAAAACATTGTTGATCTCTAATTTATGGAGAGGAGGGACCACTCCATTTGCAGAGCAGTAATTGCAGAACATGGCCCCCCCTTATTGTGTCTGCGCTACCTTCCGACAGTCCTATGTATTTAACTTTTGTTTTTTTTTACAACACATGACTTATTTTTATTTTGTATTTCTATGGAGAGATATTGAAAGATAATATAATAGACGTAAACTGTAGGTAAAAATTTGTTGGGTATCTAAATAATAGTACCCTCTTCCCTCCTCAACCACCTCTGTAATCTCTTCCATCTATTTATTCACTCACAAACCAAACCAGACCAATACCAACCTCATTCAAAACCAAGTAAAACCTTAAAATGACGAATCTATCACCAACTTTGACTGATTGTACCAGTTACAGTTTCCTGAATCGGCACTCATGCATCAATACGGTGCGGATAATAGAGGTGAATATATTCCACTCCATGCCGGCGCATCCTAACATCTTCAAGATCACCATTTCCCAATGCTGCCATTGTTTCACTCAACTTTCACCAACTCCTTCACTGCCTCACAAATCAACCAATACTCGCCAATTGAATTAACCAATCATCAAAATTACCAATGAAGAAAAAAATGCAATAAAAGGGAAAAGTTTTGATTGTTTTCATCTTCTTAACTTTTCAAATTAAAAAAATATATATATAGGATCAATGAAAGCAATAAAGTGTTTCGCAGTATAATTTTGGTAATTATCAAATAATAATATTCTGGTCAATCCTTACATAGGCCTGGAAGTGGGATAATGAGTGGTGTGAGAGCGTCTATATTTGTCTGAGTCTAGATTTTCCGTTAGATTTTTATTTTTTTTTGTTCTATCTGAATGTTAAAATTATACTGATCTTGGTCTTTTACAAAAAAATTTAATAGATTTTAAAACATTAAAATAGGTGTTTACCGGTGTATTTTGAAAGTATAGAATAGAAACAAGCCAAAAAAACTAATCATAGAGATCAAATTCTTATTTTTTTATAGTTCTATTTTCCATTTAGAGACTGTTCTCCTGTGTTGCCGGTTGACAATGAAGGTGAAGGAGACATTAAAGAGTTTCAGTGACCTTAATGTGATGGACTCTTGTTGAATGTAATGTTCTCTGACCAAGTTCTATGATTCAGATGTCAATGTCAGCTTTGATATGCGTGCGGTAAATAATGAGCCCATAGATTCATTTTTGAAACCATGATAATTCATATGGATGTCATATTATTGTTTTCACTGCTATATATCACTCGTTGGAATTGGAACTGAAATTGATAATGATGAATGATGCAAGAATATGTCTTCTCTAAGTTTTTTGTTTTATTTTTTTATCGGTAACAAAAATAAATTTTAAGACTAGATCAAACAAATTTTGCTAAAATTTTAATTTATAATTTTTTGTTAAGTTGGGATTCACTAAATCGATTTATAAAATTATCTTATTTTTATAATTTTTAACATTTATTTTTAAAATGACTGTTATTTTATATTTATTATTCGTCTAATTGAAGGTATATAATTTCTTGTTGAGATTTTTAGGGACTTTTAAAAATAAGAGAGATATGAGATATATGAGAGATATATGTGATATGTCATACGGAGGAACATATCATATATATCTCTTATATATCTCATATCTCTTATATTATCAAAAATCCTAAAAATCCCAACAAGTGGTATCAAGAGTCATTTCATTATTCTTACTGTCAATAAGATGGAAGGAAATATGTCACACGTCGCTATTCCACTCTTTGATTGTGAAAGCTATGATCTATGACCGATAAGGATGCAAACATATCTAGAGGGGCTAAATCTATGAGAAGTCAATGGTTCAGAGTGACTGACCTAATAACCATAACCAAAGGGGTCACCAGTGGCGGAGGATCATTGGGGCAGGGGGTGGCCATGGCCCCCCCTCCCCCACAATTTTTAATTTTTTATATTATATATATTAATTATTTTTAATTTTTTATATTATATATATTAATTATTTTCAATTTTTTAATTTTTTTATTATATATAACATATAAAAATTGATAAAAATTAAATGAGATATATTTTTATTTATTTTATAAGGCACAATATTTAATGTTAATAAATATTAAAATATAAAATCAAATGTAATAAATAATAAAAATATTTATTAAGATATTTTTTATTTTCTTTCTCATTGTATTTTTCATTTTTCACAAGTTATATTGATTTCACATTTTCACATGTTTTCTTTTCATTTTGAGAAAAAAAAAACAGTTAAATACAAAATTATTCTTTTTTTCTTTCATTTATCATTTGTTCTCTTTCATTTATGAAGACAAAAGGTAACTCTCTCCTATTACTTGATAGTGAAATATTTTTTAATAGTTAATATTATTTTTTACCTCATGAGCCTTATATTTATTTTTTATTATTATAGGAAAAAAAAATGATTGTACTATGTGTTTTTTCATAATCAGCTTTTAATGAGAATTGATTGTCATTGATTTTTTTCTTTTAGTAACTTAATTTTTATTTTTTTAATTAAATTATGATAAATTATTTTTTAATCTTAAACTTAAAAAAGAAATAGGTATATTGACGAAGAATAAAAAAATAGATTTATTTCTTAAAAGTGATAAAAAGAAAGCTATTGGTGAAGATGAAATCAATACAAATTCAATATCTTAACTTTATGTATCCTGAATCATGATACAAATAATCATATTGTTCTATTAGAGAAACATGTTTTATATTAATATTTTGGAACATGTTTATCTTTACATTGAAAAAGAAATAGTTAAAAATTTTAGTTTTGACTCAATTATGGATGAGTTCAAAAATCTGAAAAACAAAGGACAATTCTTTGTATATGTATGATTTCTTTAGATACACGATTATACTAAATTATGTATACACTTTTATTGTGTTAATGACAATAATTAAATATATAAATTTTGAATTTTGAGTATATTATTTTGGCTCTCCCAACATTATTAGTCAAGATCCGCCACTGGAGGTCACCATACACATGAAGAGAAATATACCATATGAAAAAAAAAACAAGGGACTCATCCTTGAGGGGAGATTATTGAAAATAGTCCAAGTGTAAGTTAAAGTCTCACATTGAGTAGAAAAGACAAAAAGTTAAACACCATTATCTTAGGATTTTGAAGTAAAAGTGATGTCAAATATCTTATATGTGTAATAATAATGTCATATAACCATATAGAACAATAATATTCTCCATAACAATGACTATAACCAAAACATAAGAAGTAATATAAAACCCAACACTTCTCTTGTATTATAGTTGATCTTTTCAATTATGTTTGTATCGCGAGTTTCTGTACATGAGCAGGAAGGTATAAATTTTAGTATGCTTCTGAAGTTGGTTTGATTTAACGTAGAAGTATTATTGTGAGGAAAAAGTGATGATTTTATTGTGAGTTTTGAATTCTAGGTATCTTATAGTTAATAAATACGCATTGATTTGTGTTCATTTCAAGCAACAACCAAGAATGTCAGAAGTGGAAAAATGTAAGTGCGAAAACGGTAGCATGTCAGCAGATGTTCGGCAATTTAAGGACCCCTTTCATCAAATATCATAAATGCTTGCTATAATTTCATGCCAAGAGTTTTCTCAATGCATAAACACTGCACATTTATAATCTCACCAACTAATTTGCATTAATTTTTCCCCCGTTCTTTTAATGCTCTTTCAAACCATAATTTATTAAGAAAATAACTTTGAAAATAAAATGGTTTTCAAACTACATTTGTGTTTGGGGGTCTATAACAAGAAGATATTATATTAAACTTTCAAAATATCTACTTTACTCTTTATGAAAAAATCAATATACAAAAATTATTGATAAAAAAATCTTTTAGATTAAAAAGATATTAACACATCTATTTATTCACAATTAACACATATCCTCTGTTTTTTTTTTTGTAATTTGAAATTTTAGTAATAGTTTTTTTTAGTGTTTAGGTCGGATATCTTATGTTGAATAAGCTAATACGAGACTTTCAAATACAACGAAAGAAGATAGTAATTTTATTAAAATAATTTTTAATTATTCAAGAGTTTAATATTAATCATTAAACCTTATATATAAGATGATGCATTTCATTATATATATATATATATTATCAATCTCATAAAAAGTTATTTAAGTTTGGACAATGATATTTTTTGACAACTTTCTCTTATAACCTAAGTTGGTATCTTCTAAGTGGTTTTAAAATACATAAAAATA